>ENA-UOTX01000290-UOTX01000290.1-compost-metagenome-genome-assembly--contig:-NODE-290-length-56147-cov-14.219761_pt1 | contig 56147 bp, 36 predicted proteins | sample MGYA00238143_ERZ746982 | MGnify/ENA primary metagenome ERZ746982 (study PRJEB28758, sample SAMN06268862) | compost metagenome | isolation source: single cell | place: USA: California, Emeryville, Joint... | reverse complement strand
ATAATGCAGATTCAGAATATTAATAATTATTTCCTTGAAAGAATTATATTAATGCACAGCAAATTTTCCGAAACATTGAACTATCTCTGTTCAAAGGAATCATTACCTACTGCTGAGTAATATAAAACCAAACATCATGTAAACCCTCTTTCTCTCATTAGATTTGCAATGCGGTTGGACTCCATTCAATCAGGTCATTTCAGAGTAAAGGAATCAACCCCTAGGCTCTCCAAATACGTAAATACCATCAATAGATTGATTATTAGAGGCCTTTTAGGACTTGACGAAGCCAAATTTACTCATCCGGCTCGAAGGAATTTTGGCCAAAGTCGTCATGGACCCTTCAAAGGTAAATTATTTGAATCGAAATTTTGATTATTGAATATAACAAGTAGGGCTGGGCACATGACTTCGAAGCTCATACAAAATCTATTGAGAGGCCTTTTCTTCATTGGTTTCTTCGTGCATTGTCCAAAGTGTACACGATATATTTATATTCTAAATATTCAAAAAAGGTAAAGAGATCAAGCTAAACCCATTTCAATTCGTTCCTGCTAGCTAATTTTGCATGTGATCACGAAATTGAATATCGCTGGGCATTTTGCTGGTTTTTTTGGAGAGACGGAGTCATTTCAGATTGAAGATTTTTCTTGCCTCTTCGACCCAAAAAGGACGATTCTCATTGATGTAATATTTATTTGATTAGTTAAGTAGCACTCATTGCCATTCTTTTCCATCAGAACGACAAAAAGCAAATCGAAAGAAATCTAGAATATGGCATCTTAATGGCGACTTATGATGGAAACGAGAAAGACCATGATCTTTTAGGGACTCTTCCATTTCTGGCATACGTCTCTCAGGTAGCTGTCGATCATTTGTTGATTTTCATTCTTTAGATGGATGAGCTCCATCCTCTTTATTTTCACTTCAAAAGCTTCACAAAGTTTGAAGAGACTTCTAAATGTCGAATATCTCTTCCAAGCATAGCTGAGGCTGATTTGATGGATGACGAATCAACAGAACCCGATGACGAGGATCGCAGTCTTCCATCAACTTGTAGTTCCATACTCCAGCCCATGGAACACCTAAAATCAAAAATATGGAAAAGTAATGAAGGTAGCTCCAATAATTCTGGGACGATTGGATTCAGTATCAGCTGTCAGGACTTAGGGAAATAAATCTCAGCTTTTCAAAAAACTTTTCCCCAAAGGAGAGGTGATTACAGAATTAATTACGAATTAATTAAGATCTATATATATAGCGATTTAACTTTTTTGAAAAGAGATAGCATTAATAAAATTGGTTGTTATCTACAACTTTTTTTTTTATATTGTTAAATGGAGGTTTCATAATGCGTGACAGATGTTGCCAAAAAGAAACTTGGTAGTCTGAGGACTGATTTTTTATTTGAATTTTCAAATCAAAATCGAATTGTCTTTAATTAAAATAATAATTTTGGATCAAAATGCAAGTTGTAAACTATCATTAAAACTATAGTCTTTTCAGACTGAAAAATCCCTCGCCACTGACTTCGCCAATATAACAAAACGAAATTTTTGCTTTTGGAGGCAGTATCAAATAGTCAATCCCAGTCAAGCCTAATAGAATTAGATGTTACATGTGACAAAGTATTGGAATATTACCAATTGAAGATTCTTTGGTTTTTGATTGAGCTCCTTCGAAGGTTTTCTGACTATAATAGTTTCAAAGTTAGTTAAATGCTTCTAAGTTCCTCATTACTTTTCTGTTTGGCCTCTGGCAGTTATAACTTCGTCATTGACGAATATCTTAATCATTGGCTTCGACTCTGTAAAGAACCCAAAAGCCAGCTATTCACAAAGTTAGAAACCATGAGACTCATTGCCTGGATAGTAGATCAATATTCACCTCATATAAACCTGGCGCAACCGAAATGACGTGGGTTGTGCCTTTTTCCCACAGGAAGTTATCTGGAAGTGTGTTGGTCATTTGTATGTCCCACGGGACCAATCCCTGACTGTCAATTTCAGCTTTTATAATCTATATTAGTTAATAGAATCAACCCATTACTCACCTGAGCGCCAAGCCCACCTTCCGATAATGTTTTCCGTGCACAAAGACTCAATAACCAGAGCTTGCTCACTTGCAATATCTTTCAACTCTTCTTGTGACGCTTTCAAGTTAATCTCTTCCTGGAGTCGCTTCACCACTCTGTTAAATTCTTCTGAACCTGATTTCAATGTCATTCAAAGTCATAGCAATCGATCCCTTACTCAGCTTAGAATCAAATAAAACAATCGCATCGTCTGAGTCTAATTTTCGTGACACCTCATTTCGCAACTCTCTGATTTGCTCTTGAAAACCACTCCAATTGTCTATTTTGATATATTTAGCTGATTAGAGGATGATGAAACTACCATCATCAATTTGACCGCTTTGCTGACAATGATCCATTATTTTCGGTTGAATTCCCTGATAACTGCTATCTATTTTTTCCATGGCTGCGTGGAGGTCTGCTACAGTTGCTTTTTTTTTGAGAGCGACAAACATCTCTTCCTCCAGTGCCTTCATCAACTGCGTGAAATCCTCCTTCATTAATGCAAACTTTTTCGTAATGTCATTTGAAAGTATGTTCAGCGCTTCTTGAACTTCACCGAGATCAGTTTTCGACTCTAGCTGTTCTTGAAGCTTCATTAATATTCCTTCTCTATGATCTGTATCTTCTTGAGTTCCTTGGGAGCCGAGACTTTGCTGCAGATGGAGATTATCAAGCTCTCTGTGCAGCTCCTGCCTAAGCGAATCAACCTGATGGCTAACAATTTTATTTAATTCTTCCATTTGCGAATCTTGAAACCCTTTAAGGTGTTCGATTTCGTCCTCTATTCGGCTAATTTGAGATAAAAGCTTCTGTTGCAGCTCTTCATAGCATCTTTGGAAGTTCACAGCGTCTGTACCCTGTGTGTTCTTGATATGGCTAAGTTCATCGAAATCACCGAAATAACTCCTTTGCTCTTCTGTCTGGGTTCTCCTGCCCGCCTCTTCGAGCATTCTCTTGATTTGATTCTTTAATTGAGTGAATTCAGAGCTGATGTTCTCAAAGAGCTGGTCTGTATCGCTAGCTTTTTTCAAGTATCTTTCTGCATTTTCCTTCAGATGTAAAAGCACTTCCTCTCTCAAGGCATTGATTTCTTCAGAAATATCCTCTCGAAGCTGAATCATAGAGTGATTAACTTGACTGATATCAGGCTTCTGGCTCAGTAATTGATGAATATGGTCAATGTCGCTTTGGTCTGTGTGTTTAGTCGAGTTGGTGAGAGAGTTCCGGTGTTTAATAGTGTCTAACTCGCTCTTGAGAAACTCAAAATTTCTTTCAAGTTCAAGCCGCGCTTTTTGAATATCGATTTTCTGTATTGAAACCGAATCTGCCAGAATATCAAATTCAAATTTACTGACGTCTGACCCCTCTTTTTTCGAAATATCCATTTTTCTTTCTAACTTTTCGAGCTTTTGCTGTAATTGTAGCATTGCCTCCTACACAAAAATAGCAATAGCAATATGAGACTTACTCAATTGAAAAATGATAATACAAACCTTATCAGCTTTCTTCCCAAGAAGCGCCTCGATGTCAGCTTTATTAGCTTTTTTATGAAGGGAGGCAGCCACGGTCTGTTTATTTGCTTTACATTCCAACAGCTCGTAAATTTGATTTGCACTCAAAATGTTTTTTTGGACAGCCACTGATGTATATGTATTTCTTTCTCTCAACGCAGTAAAATCGCTAATTTTGGCTTCCATCGCTCCTATCTTCTCGCTTATGTAGTTCGTCACTTCGTCCAATTCAGCTTTTGTGATCAATTGGCCAGATTTCTGTAGCATTTCTTTCACCTCTTCCATAGAAGGCTTTGAGTCCAAACTATCCTGTAAATCTGAGCACAGTACGTAGTCTCGCAGGTGGATGTTTAACTCCTCCCATGAAGGCTTGTTGTTAATATCCGCAAGAAACTCAGTGAGGGTTTTGCTCACCTCAGAAATGCTTGCCTTGGCTGAGAGCCCATTATTTAACTCTGATTTGCTTGCCTTTGTGCATTGACAGCATTAGTGGCCGAATTTTTCAAGGTAAATTTTACCTTAGATACAATTTGCTTCTCCAAATCTCTTAAGGTCTCTCCTTGGACCCGGATGACATCAGATATCGCTTGCAATGTAATCTTTACGATATCACTTACTTCTTTCCACTCCATTGGACTCTAATAAGGTTTGAAATGAGTATAAGTTCATTGACAATGAAATTGTACTTGTAGAAGTTCTTCGACGATAATTGGTGTAAAAGGATTTATTTCTTTCTCGACAGTTCTTTTTCTTCGTGGCGAGAGGCTAGGTGGAGGAAGGACATGGTCATGAACTGAGTAATTTGAATATTTTTCTTGGAACATCCTCCTTAACGAATTTATTTTTCTTTATTGCAGTTTAAAAAGTTCATCACGTGCGATTAGGTATTGAAGCTTTTAAATATCTATTGAAAAACCCTCTGCATTGAGACCATTTACCTAAAAGCTGGCTCTTGCTACCTGTTACTAATCAAGATGATTGAGTTACTGGCTACATTGTGTCTTTGTTTGGTTACTGTTCTTTGCTAATACAAACAAATGGCGTTGATAATTGAGATGCATGATACAAGGAAACATATTTATCCGCAAATATTTCACAGTTCTATATTGATCTTAGGTTCCTGTTCTTCTAGATAATAGTCATCAATTGACACCTCAGATGAAGCCTCTGTAGAAGACACGCTCTGCGAAAAGATTATTCTAAAAGTATCTGTTGTATTGAGAGGACCGTTGTTGTTCGTCGTCGTCATTTCTAGATATCTCCCCGCAACATGATACTTCATCTGATCATCATAGTAATAAGAAAACGGATTCTCACTGACCCCCGTATCTAAAACATAGAACGAAGGTGCGTTTGGAGACATATCCATCACCATTCTTAAATTCGCAGACGCAGTGGCTGGGAATCCTTTTCGTGTCTGCTGGTACTTTGCGTAATTGATGGTTCTTTGGTTTCCAGACCCATAGACCGACCGATGATAAAGGAAACTAAAAGGCGTGTAACTGAACGGAAGATTAGGATATTCAATCGGATGCTGAGATCCCCATGTCAGTGCATTGCGAGGAGCATTTTTCTGAGTCAACGTATTTATAGCCTCTTCACTAGATTTGATTATGATATAAGCACACACAGGCGTCTGTGTCTCATTACCCCCATGACAAATTTCATCATTTAGATTCAGACCAGAGGTCCAATTCTGAAGTCTTGCGAAGAAAAATTGGTCAAACCAATGCGAGCTCACTATGTTTCGGCGCTCTTCTTCACTCAACTGAGCGTTGTGCAGCAGTTTTGCTTTCATTCTCGTTTCCCAAATTGCGAAGACAAGTGGCGCGTTTTCTTTACTTTCAAAACTGCTGGCCCAAGACTTCCACCTCGCTAACAACTTATCAATGGCGCTTGTTTGAATTCCTTTGAATGTATACTCATACTCTTGGATGAACCGAGTCAAATTTGGTAAAATGCGTTCGACATATGCATCGCGAACGTCCATTTGCCATGCTTTGCAATCATTGATATTGATAATACCTTTCCCTTGAATTTTTTGCTTGATTAGCTGCTCAATGCGGTATGCACGAGAGTTAGACTGCATCCCTACACTGAAAAAGTTCTTATCCAAGTCGCTGGTGACTTTATTGTTCGCTGCTATTATGTATCCTTTTTCCGGATTAACAATCCTGATCAAATCTTTTGGCTGGGTAATACCAACCCATTCATCTTGGACACTCGTTCCATTTTTCGGGAACCCTGCGTTCTGATAATGCGCTCTTTTGATGAATCGACCAGCGCCAATGTAACCGATATCGCCATTCACAGTTGCAAAGAGAATATTTTGAGTGAGGACGGACCCTTCAAAAATTTTAATGACTTGCTGAGATGTTTCTGCTTTGAAGAGTTTCACCCAGAGCCCGAGGTCAGTATCGCTGCTCCAAGCTCCTGCCCAAGCCAGAGAATATTTTTTTGGGTGTTTGTTCGGATATTGGGTTGTTGGGACCTCTTTAAGCGTGTAGTTGGTAAGCAGCGGACCATGTCTTGTGTGGTATACAGGGAATTGTATTTCGCTGCCATCGTATAATTTAATGATTTCGAGTCTCTCAACTAAATCGTGGTACTTTCCTTCGAATAAGTATTGAGTTTCTTGGGAATTTAGAGTTTCTTCATACAAATCGACCGAGTCAGCATTCAAAACTGTTGAAACCCAAGCAACATGATTGTTTTTCCCGCTCAATATCCCAGGCACACCTACCAATGCTGCTCCGATCACAGAATGCTCTTCTTTGATTACAATTTCAACCTGGTACCAAATCGAGGGGATAACGTTGGGTAAATGAAGATCCATAGCAAGAATCGGTTTCCCTGTGTCAGTTAGGTTTCCATGTAAAACCCAGCTGTTGCTGCCCTTAAACGTGTCCAGCGAATAAATTTCGCTAATGAGAAACCTCTCAAGTTCAGTCTGGCCGCTAAAGAAATAATCCCAATTAAACAAGGTGCGGTCTTTCTTATAAAGGTTTTGCATGTAATTCTTTTCGCGAGTGAAATTTTTAGTCTTCAGAGTATTTGCAGCTTCTTCAGAGTATCTGTTCATTTTCTTAAGCTCGTCATCATTAATGATGAGGGTTTCTTCAAATGGGTTTGATATTGTGATGATTTCTTCGGCTTTTTCTGGTCCAAGTGCCTGAGAGAGGCTTGCTCGCATTTGTTCAGCAATCCAATCGTTGCTGATAGCAAAAGAAGCGTATTTGTAGATAGAGATGCTGTCAAACGCGGTAAAAGGCTCACAGTCTGTCCACATTAACCAAAATTCCGCTGGTAGAAGGTAGCGACTCTTTAGATACTCGTTTACACCAGCTGCGAATGCTTCATAGTAGGAGAGTGTATAGGAATCGATGTTCTTCATGGCCTTGTTCGTATGGTAACCGATTCCTATTGTTCTAATGAATTTATCGAGGCCGACGGTATGCGTGCCGAAAATTTCACTTAATCTGCCTTGAGCCAGCGCTCTTCTAATGTGTAGAGACCACAAACGATCCTGGGCCATCGTGAAACCCATGCCGAAAGCTGCTTGGAGATAGCTGCTAGTGTGGATATGTGGGATTCCATGGCCATCTCTATAGATCGTGATATTTCCGACACGAGCCGTTGAGTGGTACAACGTACCTGATAGTGATCGAGGATACCAGAGAATGAAAAGGCCTAACAATATCAGAAGAACCACTGGAAGCAGGTACTTTGTTATTAACGACATTGTTCGTTTGGATATTTTGCCGTATCCAAGTACTAAGTCAGACTATGTAAATTTTCTAATTAAAGTTGAATTTTCAGATGAGCTAAAAGCAGATGCCATATTATCTTCAAATGTTTTACAGAAGATATTATGTATCCTAATCGCGAAGGCAGCCATGTGTCTTAAAACTTTAATATGGCAGCTTATATAATTTTTTTTTTAAAAAACGCGTTTAATTTAATTTTTTATCAATTTTTTTGGAGCACACATTCCACATAAGCAAGAATTTAGTTGCCTCTCTTCCGAAGAAGAGAATACTTATGAGAAATATAACAAACTTTTATTCTAAACAGTTACTAGGAGGTTAATTCCTGTATAATCTCTTCGAAAAGATAACGAAATAGAGCCTAACCAAAAGGAACCATATGTATGTTCTCTTGGCAAGGCAAATAAGAGATAGGCTATCACTCATAGTTAAAAACAAAACCGCTCAAAGCAGATCTACTGCTTGGTTTCAACTCTTACAAATCTCAATTCATCAAGTTCTCTGAAGCTACAGCTGCATATATATTTTGCGATTAGATTCCATCTAATCGACTACAGCATTACCATCTCTAGTTTGAGCTAGTCATAGGTAAAACTTTCAGATAGCTATGATGGTACTATGTAATCACTTCTCTCTACCAGTCACAACTTATAAAAAAACTTGTCTCCTAAAATAAAACATGAAATATAAAAATATTTAATTGATGTTCGTGTTCTCTTTCTAATCTCAATTCCGATAAGATCGGTTTCAATTTGAGGCGTTTATCGAACTATAAAATTATATCCTTAATCTCCACTTATTAAGTACGCAATGATTAGCAAAAGCACCAGAATGGAAGAAGAATTCGACAGCATTCTTCACCCGAGCATCTTGAAGGAATTCCACAGCCTCCAGCCGATTGGAGCGGGGTCGACTTCAATTGTTTTGAAAGGAATCTCAAACAATGATCAGAAACCTTACGCAATCAAACTCCTAAACACTCAGTCAAAACAGTTTAAAAGCAACCCTGATACTGGCGTCGACTATTTTTTCAAAGAAATGCTCTATCTTAACCGTCTCCGACACGAAAATATCATGCCAGTCCTTAGCTTCGATCATGATTTTTCTAAAAGACAAGCGTATTTCACTATGCCGCTTTATATTCCTCTCAGAGAACTGATAAACCAGCAAAACGCAAATTCACGTGATCGTCCTTTGTTTCAAATCAACCACCGTCGCTTGCTCCATGATGTCGCAAGAGCATTAGAGTACGTCAGAGAGAAAGAAAACCTCTCTCATAACGATATTAAGCCAGAAAACATCTTCTACAACTCGGAAACGGGAGGCTTTATTCTCGGAGATTGGACTGGATGTATGAAAACACACAGTTACCTCGACCCAGATTTCTCTGAAGCTACGTTGGCTGAATCAAAGATGTTGAAGTACATGGGAACGCCTATCTACGCTGCTCCAGAGCTCTTTGATATCGAAAGAGGAAAGGATAATAAGATCTCCTTGTATAAGGCGGATATTTATTCCTTGGGATTGGTGATTCTGGAGGCCTGTGGACTAAAAAGGGATATCTTCCATGGGTTGAACCAGCAAAAAATGGAAACCGTCTATGATTTTCATTTGAAAGCGATCATGGAGAACTTTGAGAACCTTGTCTCAGACACTCCTTTGATTAATGTGATTAAGCATATGCTTTTTAAAAATCCTGTGAAGAGAGCGTCTATAAAGGAAATCCTTAATTTTTTGAGTATCCCTCTTGAGGATCCGTTCAAAGGCTCGGATATTATCCCAAGTTTCAAGAGTCGGCAAGAGTCAGTGCTTCTGGCCACGGGCTCTTGGGATAGAACTATCAAGCTGATCGATATAAACACAAATCAAGTGGTTCATTCATTTACGGGGCTTCATAATGGTAATTATCTACAACTTCTTATCTGTTTATCTAAAAAATATGTAGATAACGTACTCTCATTGAATTTCAGCAAGGATGGCAGCTTGCTTGCTTCCGGTTCTGCAGATAATACCATAAAACTAATCGATATGACGAAAAAGCAACCTGTTGAGACATTTGAAGGATCTCATAATCGTATATTTTCTTAGTTTAGCGAAAAGGTTCTAAATAACCTTTGCAGATAGCGTACTTTCATTGAGCTTCAGTCCTGATGATAGTCTCTTGGCATACGCTTCTTGGGACAAAACGGTCAAGATACTCGACCTCAAAAATAAAAGTCTATTACTATCGCTAGATGACCTCCATTCGAGTAATAATTTTTCACTCAAGCGACTTTTATGACTCAAAAATTTGTCTTCGCTATTAGATTGGGTTAACTCTGTCAATTTTAACTGCGATGGTACGTTCTTAGCCTCTGGATCTGCCGATAACACGATAAAATTGATCGATATGAACGCCAAGAAGCTAGTTCATACTTTTGACAAGGTCCATGAATGTAAAATTAAAATATAAAACGCCTTCTCTAATATTTTCTCGACCTGAAGACAGTGTACTTGCAGTTAATTTCAGTCCAAATGGATCAATTCTGGCCTCCAGTTCTGCTGACAAAACAATAAAATTGATAGATATGACGAAAGGATCAATAATTCATGCATTTTCGGACATCCACCAATGTACTTTTTAGAATGTTTACTCAATCTAAATATCTTATTTAAAAGATTGGGTCAACTCCTTCGCGTTCAACAATGACGGCAATCTTATTGTGTCTGGTTCAGGAGACACGACGATAAATCTCATCGATATGAGATCACAGAAAGTCGTTCATACTTTCCAGGACTACCATACAGGTAAGATACAATTTTCATTCTCAAGTAAGGGTATTGATTAACTAAATTTCAGATTGGGTATCATCCGTGAATTTCTCACCTGATGGAAGAAAGATTGCGTCTGGATCATGGGATCATTCCGTAAAACTGTTTGATGTGGGCGATCGAAAGCTCATTCATTCGTTTGATGGAATTCATGATAGTAAGCATTTTGTTATTTAAGACTAGTAAATAATAATAAAACTTTTGTAGATTACGTCCTTTCAGTCTGTTTCAGTCCATTTGCTCTACCAATCTGAAGCTAAAAGAAAAAGTTCACACGTATAATCTTGAAACTCAAATAATATATTTGAGTTTGAGAAATTTACTATATATATTATTTAATATCTTTAAAATTTAACTTCTGAGTTTTCTTTGATATCATTTTACAAGTTTCTGAATTCATAATTGGATAGCCATCGATTATCAAAGATATTGGATTTCGACCAAATAAGAAATATAGGAATTGCTGTAAATCCTTTATTGACCTCTTTCGAAACAGCTTTACAAATTATTAGCTTATTCCATAGTCTGCTGCTTTTCATAGCAAATAGTTTGAATACAATTTTTTCTCTTCTTTCTCAAAAAAATGTGAATATATACTCTATTTTTCGTCTCTAAGTCGATGATTTTTGTTAGCACTGCATAGCTAGAGAATAAATATTTAATAACTTGCACTATTTCTATAAAAAGTAAGGCTGTTTAAAAAATTCTCGCGATGCTTGATTAGCCTTCAACATTGCACGAGCTGAGTTCAACTCTTCTAAAAGAGACATATCCTCAGCCATCTGGTCACGTGGTGCTGAAGGTGATCCGTTTCTGTCAGTCTTATTCTTTTTACTACTCTGAATTGTACCTCGTCCTTCATAACCTTTATTGATTTTCTCTAACGATCCTGCTTCCGTAAGCTGTTTCTCAGCTAAAACGATCGACTTTGGTTTCATTACGGGCCTGTGAGAGTTGCCGTCCGGTCTTAATATATTTTTATACAGGCTTGAGAAGGGATCTTTCACTAAATGGCTATTATTCCTTTCCCTCACAGCAAGCGGAGATCGTTGTCTTGATGATTCAGTGTTGAAATATTCGCCTTGCGAGACTGGGAGCGCCGGTTCAGTCGCTTCTCTTAGACTTCGAACCTTACTGTAAAGCTGACGCACTGAATATTGTCCTGGAAAAGCAGACTGCGGAGAGCTAATCATATCCGAGTAAAAAACCGGCTTTTTCAGTGAAGCATTCCAATTTGAGAGAGTTGGTTTAATCACCGGAAGCTCAGTGGGGTGGTTATCGCTGTTTATCTTTTTCATGTAACTAGCGTGGATTATATTTGATTCTCTTGGTGTGATCGCGTATTGTACAGAATTTTTCAGTTTTCTCTGGATGTCATTCATATTTCCCAAGCTCTTTTGGTTTGAAGGCAGCTGAATAGAGTCCCAAAGAACACCATTAGATTTCGAGTTTAGATTTTTGCGAGAAACCGATTCTTCAGTAATATTTGAGATTGATGTGAGTCCACCTCTGAGCTCGAGTGAAATTCGATTCAGAAGCTTGTCTGAAGAACCTTGCACAGGTTTAGGAGTATCAGAAAGGATACTTCGAGCGTTGTGCAAATTAATTGTGCTCTTTTTTTTGGAGTCTTCAAGCCTTAAAGAAGAAGGCTCATCAATTAGGATGGTGGGGGAGAGTAACCCTCTCTCAATGCTTTTGGAAGTTTCTACTTGGAGTTTCTTGGTTTTTTTCATGGGTTTCAGTAGACTCCTAGGGCTCATAAAGATGGTTTGAAGCAAAGGTGGAGGAGAGTCCATTTGATTGGGTCCGATGCTCCCATTACTGGATTTTAGGGGTTTCCAGTCTTTAATTGGAGCAGGTTTGAGTCCTCGATACTGTGGGGATGGTACTTTGAAAGCTTCTAAGTAATCGTCTGGGTTGGTGGGGCTTTTCGGGATTGAATCCGCCAATGACTTAACAAAATTGACACTCATCTACGTCGGAAATATTTTGGTAAATTAATTTTATTTCATTGAGTCAATAGAAATCAGTGAAATTAAATGAAGGTAATCCAAGGAAATTATTCCTCGTTTCCCAAAATTTACGCGAAACTCTTTGAGAATTGGATGAGATTCGAAATGTTTACCTCAATACTGGGTTATTGAAGATTTGTACTCAAGATTTTCGAATTTCCAGGCTAAAACGATAATTTATAATAAAGAAGAATGTATAGTTGATTTGAATGATAACCCACCATTAATCTGGAAATTGAAACAATAATCAAAGATGCTCTGAGTTGAGCTCAGCAAGAACATGAAATCGACTTCCTATAGGTTTAATTCTCTCTAAAGAAAACAATAGTCAAGTTCAAGCGATGCTTCTTTGATATTGGATGTTGCTATGAGATCTTGTTTAAGCTCTCCAACACAACCAAATACTCATGATGAGAAGTATTTCTCTACACTATTTCTTGCTTGACTACTTAGCCAAAATTAATAGATCGGATCTAACAATAATAGTTGCAATAAAATCAAATGTGGAAACAAACAAAATCGGCTCTCAAAACCGCCTTGAATAAATCTCTGGGCAGACCAACGAACGACCTGCAAATAAACTTTGAATACTTGAAAAAGACCCAGAATGAGCAATTCCCAGTCTATTTCAATGCGTGTGGAAAACAATTCATCCTGAGAGAAAATGTCATGGACCCTCGAACTTTCATATCAATCGGAGAGATCTCTCAAGAATTGCCGCTGAGCAAAGGAATGACGTTTTTGGAAATGGGCTGCGGGGCTGGTGTAGGTGCTGTCTACGCTGCCCTTCAAGGGTGCAGTAAGGTCGTCGCTATTGACATTAACGAAGATGCTGTGAAAAACACTGCTGAGAACGCTAAATTACATGGAGTATCACATATTGTTGATGCGAGACTTGGAAATCTCTTTTCTCCCGTGAAAAAAGACGAAAAATTCGATTTGATCTTTTGGAATGTTCCCTGGATTGGAGATGACCCAGGCAAAGAGCTAACTCCTCTCGAAATGAGCGTGATTGATCCTGATTATAAAGATACTTTGCGCTATGCAAAATTTGGAAGAAACTATTTAACAGAAAAAGGGAGATTGTTGTTTGGATTTGGGGCAAGCGTCGGGGATATAGATAAGTTGAACGAGCAGCTAATTATTAATGATATGAGTATTGCGCTTCTGAAAACAATTAATGCGGTCAGTCCTGTGAATGATGTAGTCCATGTAGACCTTTACGAAGTCATTATATAATTTTTTGTTGTTGTTATTGTATGAAACTTTCGGATTTTGCCTTCCAAATAAATTGTATAAGATACAAATTCTAAGGAAAAAAGTGTCCTTCAAATGACTTGCTTCTGCTTCGAGAATCCTTATCCCCAGAGACCAGCAATCAGCCATGCTAACCAATAATTTTTTCGATTTTTATGATTTTCTCATAATAAGTACTTGAGACAACAATAATTTTTAGTAATATATTAAATTGCCGAACCTTTCAAAAATATATAATAAATTGTTAAACCTTCAAAAATTATTATCAAAGAAATTCTGTAGAGGTATACTTTAATTTCTTATCGCTTTTGCACTCGAGAAATAGAGTTAATCAAGGGTAATTCAAAATATCAAAGTGTATATCTTTTTAATATGCTATTTCCTCAAGAAGTATTGGTAAGGATTCAAAAATGAAGGTGGTTAAATAACAACTTGATTTTGATTATCTTATTACTTAAGAACGGAAACATAGAAAATTAGTGAATTCTGAATTTACTAACCAATCGAAACAGTAAGTGAATATGAAAAAATCTTTTTTATCTATTACAACACAATAACAATCAAATACTTGTATTTTTACTTGAGAAAAGTAAATCAAAGATCTACAAATCATCACTACACAGGGAATTAGGCAATCCTATATTTTGAAGAGATAGTTGCGCAAACTAATATTCTAGGAAAACTCAAAGAAGAGAACTAATAGATACTGTTTGCAAGAATTGCAAATTCCAATAGATTTTTGTGTTAAGCGAGTAAAACACTGTTGCTCGGCACTTTTTTGAATTTTGGCCTGAGAAATAGCATACTAGTCTCGAGAACCAAAACACAACTTACTTTTTGTAAAGTAAGTGCTGCATTACTGCTTCCCACACATCGTCTAAAAAATAAATATCTCCGATAAATTATTTCTAGCAAATATACTCTCATAATGCAGTTTCCTTCCCTCATCCTTTTTGAAACGAACCTACTTGCTCATTGATTTAGTTAAAATTTAGCATAAATAAATTAAAATAAAGCTTTTCGTTTTGCGTAGTATCTTAAGAAGAGGCAAACAGCCGCACTAAATGTATCCGATTTCGCATTCCCAATCACTCAAACATGAGACATACCTCATAACGCTTTAGTATTCAGCCGTAATCGTACAGATCGACCGACTAATATGTCGATAAAACAATTGAAGATTGCCTTTCAAAAGCTGTGCTAAGAGAACCGCTTCATTTTCGTTTTGTTCTCTCAAATCGGGGACATAGTCCAGAATATAACTGCTTCCGAATAATAAAAACAATTGACCATCATTGGATGATTATATTTTTAATAAATTTTAATTCTCATACGATGCCAGTATTGCTTCTCATCTCATGAAACCAAGCCCTGTAGTCATGGAGTATCAAATCACCTTTCACTACCACACACTGACTTCTCCGTTTAATCTTAGTCCCTCACTTGTCAAGCTTGCCAGGTTCCTGGATCGGTTTGAACAAGAAATTAGAAAAGTTCGAGATGAAAAGTCTTTCACATATACACCAAAATTCCAAGAAAGCATGCAGAAGGTACCCATCAGAGCAATCTCGATATTCACATATATCTCTTTTCCAGGCATTCGACGTCTATGCAGTTGCTGCAGAGGAATTGGGCGGAAATTTATATTTATCAGGCCTTACATTGCAAAGAAACATACTTATGAAGATCATCCGCGGTTACGAGCAAGCCGCCTACTCCATGGTGAAATTCGCAGTAAAATACTTTGATCAGAAAAGCATTTATCTCGATGAAAACGAGCTTGTTATTCGTAAACAACATTAAAATATCTCCACAATTTTCTTATTCTGCGTGGTACCAATAGGAAAGGCCAAAGTTTTGTCCGAAGAGGAAGCGAGGAAAGTCGTGGAGGAGAGTATTGAAAACAAGACCTTGTATACAAAACTGGCGCATGAACTCACGAATTCGAGACAAGGTCCTCGGATGTCAGCTTCAGAAATCGTCACGTTAGCGGCTTATATTCAACAAGAGGGAGGCCCAAGCAGCCGTCAATCTACGAGAAGAGCTCCCTCTGAAAATGTGGGGTTAAAGGTACCAGATTTAAATACTCCCAGAAGAAGTTCGTTTAGAAACCAGAGGAGACAAGCCTTAAATCCTTTTGATCCAAATTTTCAGAAACTGTTGCAAAGCGAGCGTAGCATGCTATCTTCTGGGGGATCTAATGGTAGCCGAGTCTCGCGTCGAGATTCCTTTGAGGGATTGATTCTGCCTGAGGGTCATAGGCCAGAGCATTTAAGCAGATTCCACTTCATGGTGCCCACACAAGGGTCAGACGAGGAAGAAGCAAGCATGAAATCTGATGATGAGTCAATGAACCGTAGTGAGCGGGAGCAAAAGCAAATGGAGGATCTGCTGAGGCATAAAATCGTGATTAATTCGATCAAGTCTACGAATTCGCACGAAGAATTGCAGCAGATATTGACTGGATTGCAAGATGCGAGTAAGAAGGTGAAGACCATTGCGAAAGAAAGCGGAAACTCAATAAAGCTTACTGAAAAAGAAATGAAAACGGACTTGGAGACCTTAAAGGGTAGTATTCTTAAGGCTTACAGCCAAGCACAGAATAAAATGTCGAAGAAGATGCAGGAATACCAACATGTTAAAAAAGGAGAACCTGAGAAAAATGTCGGTAAAGCCGACCAGGCCACAGAGGTAAGCCCTAACTCTACGATATATTATTAACGTCTTATTCTTTGATAGGTGGACCCACAATTGTTTCTTGAATGGAAAAACACTTTATTTATTGATAAAGAGTTTGCTTACGAGGTGAAACTCCAAAAGGCCGAACAGGATCTCGAGTGGAGTACAAAGAGGCTAGATCAAGCGTACTTACGACAGAGAGAGACGGATGAATTGATTAAGAAGCTTCAAACGCAGCTCACAGAGACTTGGTTCGAAAGAAATAATATGAATCTCGAATTGAAACAGCTGAGAGAAGAGAATGATCAACTGAACACTAAACTTAGCAGGAAGAAAAACAAAGCTACTCATTATAGGGCTGAGTTGGAGAAGGTAAATGCTGTGATTTCTCAGAACAAAGAGCAAATGGATGCGAGTGCTGAAAGCGCGGCCAAAGAATTAGAGTAACAAATAATTATCCTAAAATATGACCTCATTGTTTTGATGATTATCAGGGAATTGAAGAGTAAGAATGCAAGGCTGGCTTTGAATGTTACAGAACTTGAAGAGTTGATAAAAAAGCTCGAGGGAGAGATCGCCGAGCTGAAAGCGACAGTGGAGGGCTATAAAGCTTATATCGTGGGTCTTCAAACTGATATTAGTGACCGAGAGACTTATATTGATGGATTGATGACTGATTTTGGGAAAGAAAAAGTAAAGTGGTCGGAACTTGATAAAAAACTGAAATCAGAAAGAAACGAGAATTTAGCGCTGTTAAAAAAGCAGAGGGATCTGAACGAAGCAATCGAGAACGAAAAGATATTGGCTGAAATTTCAAAAAGCAAATTGCAAAAATTAATTCAAAATCAAAAGGCTGAAGGAGACGCAGAGAATCAAAGTGACGATCTGACTCAAAAGCCATCCGAGACTCAAACTCAAAATACAAATTCAAAAATCCAGCTAACAGTACCAATTCCAGTGGGAACTACCCAGCAACAGGCACAAAAATCACCAGCAAGAGGTTTTCGAAGGCAGACAGTAGCAAGTTTGAATTTGAAGCTCAAGTCTGGGACAAAGCTTGACAAGAAGCCTAGCAAAACTATTGATACTATAGACCCGATTCGAAAAGTGACAGCAATTAGTTCTGTTGGTAACTTACCATCGAAAGAGTCTTCTCCTTTGCGCAGCAAGAGAAATAGCATTCCAGAAATCGGTGCAAATACTTTAAATAACTTGGATAATGGAACATCTACCTTGCAGAATATTATAGAGGAAAAATTCGTTCCTCAACTCGAAGACAAAGGCACAAACACCCATGAACTTGGGTATCGCGATATCGCTGTCCAAACGAAAAATTATGACGATTCAGCGTACGAGCAGGTCGATAACCTTCGTCGCCAGGGCGTCAGCGAGAAAGAGATTTCTGAGACGTTAGTTCGAATTCTTGAGCGCAACAGGATTTCGGAATTATCCGGAATCAGGCAGAGAGATTCTAATGCAGCTGCCTCGTCGAAAAAGAAGGGTCCTAGAAAGTTCGACCTCCCGACGATCCGCCTTCCAGCATTCGAGCTTAACGCTGAGGCTGAGGAGAGCACCGACGAAAAAACAGAAGAAAATAATAGAATCTATGTTCAGGATGAGAAACCAGCGCCCAAGCCACAATACACACTTGCCTCTCTTATTCAAGATCAAAAGATTATTCAAGATCCGAAGAGTGAGGAAGTGAAGAATATGACTCACACCGCGTTAAACACGAGCCGTGAAAGCCTTCGAGTTGCTGCTCCTCACACTCCGCGAGGCTCAAAGACACATCGCTATACTCGATCTATCGATGACCGTTCGTCTGGGAGCAATCTACCGGAGTACAATCAATTGTCTGCTCGATCGCTGGCACAGCGAAACCCCTTGAGCCCTATTCGGCGCCACAGCTCTGTCAAAAGGAATTTACAAATTTCTCCTTTTGAACAAATACTAACAACAGCAAATCATCTTCTGTCTAATCGAGGCGGCAGTGTTCCTCTTTCAATGAGAAACTTAGGTAATGCAGGCTTTAGTTTAGAAGCTTCGGCGCTTAAATTGGTTGGAAACGCTTCTGACATAAACATTGTTGGCACGCCTTCGCAATCTACCATCGTAAAGCAGAGAAAAATGCTCCTCGAGTTAGGGGACGACGAAGAGGTGCAGGCTGATCTGCAAACGAATCAATTGGTCGATCAGATGTATGCAGTGATGAAAGAAAAAGCAAAGGCGGTGCCGAAAATTAAAAGCATATTCAAACCGTTCGCGACGGCTAGTGGCTCGAAGACTCAAAGAACCGACGCAGAGAACAACAATGGACAACTAACAGATGATGATGAGGAGTTTGATGTCGATTTGAATACGTTCAGAGAGTATGTTTACAACATGAAGAGAATTCACAAGAAATGCGGAGAAGACTGTATTCATCTGCGTAGATTCTACACGAAGATCGGGTGGTACGGCTCTCATTCTCAGAGGCCATATTTCACTTTAAAGAAGAAGGATATCGATCGATTGCCAAAGATAATCAAGAAAGTTTAAATCAAAGCCATTCAATACTTTAGCTCTAGTGAGTTTCATTTTTTCTATTCATCGTCCTCAAATTTTCGGCTGTTTTGTATTTATTAACAAAGCGGCTTGCAAGATAGTTCCGATTATTAATCAGCAGATTTTCTCAAACTGATATTGCATTTATTTGACTAAATTCGCTCTATTGTGAGTTATTATTAAATCTTAAATATGAGCCGTGTCATCCGCAGCAAAGAGCTTACCATCGGAGATTCTGCGAAGTTCTCTCCAAAAATTCGGGCAAAATTACCGCAAACTTTTAGAAACATCGTTCCTGAAAGAATTGAAATGAAACCTTCTGTCTTGAACGTGAGCGAGCATGAAATCGCAAAACATTCAGCTTATGAGAATTTTTACAACTCACAGGCTGTTTCGCTAAACCAAGGAAATACATCTATTCGTCCAACGAGTCCTGGCGCGAACCAACAAGTGCATTCAAATCAGCCTGACCAAATGTATTATATGGAAACCCCAGGTTCTCAAACAGAAGATCTTAATGTTGTTCAGCCGTCTGCCAAGAAATTAACCATTTCTAAGACTCATACTGAAAAAAACCACTTTGAATCCAACGGGAACTTCGCTGGAGAGAGCGTATTATCGAATTCAAATTTAATGACGCTTGATAATTCTGGGCATGATATTAAAGGATCCAAAGATCAAAGACCGAAAAGCTCTCAGGTCTATTTATATTCGATGAGTCCCGAACATCAAAAATTCAAAACCTCAAATTTCGGTTTGAGCCCAGCCAAGCGCTTCTTTTCTAAAGCAGAGGCTGTGTCTCTAAAAAAACCATTAACGCTTTCGTTCAAAAGCGACAGTAAAAAGAAAATACCACTCCATAATCATGGAACCTCAACTACCCATCAACTTACATCAAAGTCTGAATCCAAGTTTCGCAAAAATAATGCGCCACTACCCATAATTACACAACCCGAACCTCTGAAACATAATTTCAACTCAATGACTGAACAAAACCTCATTTCAAATCGAGTCAATCCCCATTCAAAGCAAGGCAGCCAGAATAATGTCTTAGCTGAAGTTTACGAGGAAGATTTCCTCCAGCCAGACCTGTCACATAATAAATACCGAACTACCAAGAATCTTGACGAGGAATTTGATCGAATTTTCAATCTGGAGCTTCCTTCAAGAACAGTCTCTCCGAGATTCCCTCCTGGGTACTTCAAGGAGAGACTCCTTATGATGAAAGGTCCCCAAAAATTCCCTCTAACCATTCATTCAGGAGCCGCTAAAACTTTTCGAAAAGTCATTAGAGTCCAAAACTCAAAGTATCGCTAACCTTGAGAGTGGCCACGCCTAGTCTCCTCTTGAATCACACAAATTCTTATGTTTTTTTTTATTTATTTCGTTGGAGTTATAGATATATGTATAGATCACATCGAATTTTTTTGTTAAGTAATGTCAGGGAAAATACGAAGCTATTTTTTTGATTTCTTCGGTTTATCAAAATCATCTAAATCAGGCTTAACGACAAATTTCTCTTGTATTTTCGTCAGACTCGATGCCTCTCGTCTATCTTTATCTACAGCGAGGATTTCTTGATAAAACTCGCCTTTGAGGCCCGGATTAATGTCGAATGTATTATCTCCGATCTTCATTTTGATCTTTCCGCTCTTGTAACGTATCAGCTTCCCTAGAAAAACGCCTTCTTTTTCATTAACAACGGTTCCGGGGACGCCGAGATTCATTTTTGAGAAATCTCTGTCAAGATAGTAGCCGGTTGAATCAAAGCGCTGGTTAATAAGCGAAGTAAATATATTGGTATCCGAAGTCAGATCCTTGTCGAAGTTTTCATACACCGGATCTAATTTGTAAAACCCTTCTAATGGGAGATTCTGAGGGAATTGCAGCATGGCAAAATCGTTCCTAAGAAAGTCAATTGGGTCAGCTTCGACGGTTTCTTCTGGCATTTGACCAAATAACTGCGAAAATTAGCGTTATCAATGACATTGAAGGTGATTTCTGTACTTTTGGTGGATATTCAAGAGGGAATAGAATATCTTTGCCATAGAGTTTCTTAGTGTCTTGATCGAACTATAGACACTATAACAATCATATTATCATTCAAATTATTACGATCTTTTCTTCTTTCATGATTTTATCTTGCTGCTTTACGTCGACGTCCAATTTGGGACCAGCATCTCCTCCTAATGCAGTTTTTATTTCTGAAAAAAAATTTGAGATTTCGGACGCTTCAAACATAATGTTACTAGACGGGTCGAGGAGTCTATGATGAGAAGATCTGTATCTGCCTGGACCGGCTTGACCTGAACCAGTTCCCCCTGCGTAAAAGAGACTTTTTGCTTTTTTTTCTGATTCTATGTAAAAAAAGTCAGGAGGTTTCGCTCGGTGAGGTCTGAGAGTTTGAACCTTCAGTAATTTCAGCTGTTTCCTCAGGATGTGATGGGTCGTATTCTTTATGCTCACGCTTATGGGCTTTTTCGAGGTTCGGCTCAAAAGGAAGGTCGTTTTTTCCTTTACTTTCCTCAGAATCTGCATGCACGGATGTGTTTCAATTACTAGCTGCCGATAATAAATACTTACCTGCAACTGCATCAGTTGATCCAAATACTCCTTTGAACTGAGCTTAAAAGATATGGTTATGCAGGAAAATATTCAAGGTTACTAAGCGAAGAGCTCTTCTTATGTAACAGAGCGCTCGAGATCGTAAATGTTTTTTTCTGGCCTTCCTTAGAATCCTTTTGTTTGCTTGGGTCACTCATATCTAACTTTGGATTTGCTTTCTCAAAATCTGAAATTTTCGGGTCTAAACACTTCAAAATAATTTCAATTTCTGCTTTATATATAAAACCGGCCCAATAAAATCTCAACTCGGAGCTCACTTAATAAATACGTTTTTCTTGCTCATTTGAAGATATCCTCTTCATCATGCATGAATCTTAATTAATATGAAAAGAATTGATTTTGAGATACAAAATCTCAGAGTGAGTTTAACAAGTTGTGAAAATATTTTAATTCGTTAGTTCCAAATTGAAAAGTTTCAAAGCAAAAGATGTATCTAAATTGAGCAAGCAAACATTTTGTACCCCCACTTCTATTGACACAATTTCGGTATTTATAGCAATAATTCTATCAAAGTAGCCTATTCCAATAGTATGTCCTTTTTGGCCGCTGTAGGTCCTTTAGCTTTTTCGTTTGCAAATTTTTGGAGTTTTTCATTAACTGCTATAAGCAAATTTAGTTTCTCCTCGAGATCGTAGATATCAGCCTGATATTCTTTAATCGTTTCCCGCAGCCTATTATTTTCTAGAACCAAACTCGAGTCTTGAGCTTGACTTTCCGTATTGCTCGCTTTTACCCTCTCCATCTCCTCGCATTTTTCTTTCGTATGCTCCATTTCAATTTGCTTTGTATGAATGAGTTTAGTAAGTCTTTCATTTTCAGCTGCTGCATTTCCCAACATTGATTCCAATTCTCGAATTCTTTGCTCTGCTCTTTCAAACTCGTGATTTCTCGTATAGAATTGAGTGCTTATGTGTCGAAGTTCTTCTTCAAGATTCACAATTTTCTTTAACAGGTCCTGAATCTGCGTGTCTTTTTTCTCCACTTCAATGAAATTTTTCTTTAAGATATTCAGCTCAACTGATTTTTCGCGAAGGAAATTCTTCAGTTCTGAATTTTCAGAGGCCATACTCTCTAAAGTTTGTTGCTTTTCTTCCATTTCCTGCAATTTGCTTTGCAATACTTCTGATTCTTTTGTTTTTTCTTCGAGCAAACCTGAGATCCTCTGGTTTTCTGCCACTAAAAGTGCGAGCCTGTTTTTAACTTCTTCAGAATGACTATTCTGGCCTCGAAATGTATCTAATTGCTCTTTGAGTTGACTAATTTCCAATAGACAGTTTTCAAGCTGATGAGCTTGACGTTGGTAGTCATCTACTGAAATTAACGCATTTTGATTCGAATCCAGCTGTTGATGCTCTATGTCCTGGAGTCTTTTCTTCAAGTTATCGAGTTCTAGAGTTTTTAGAATGAGCGGTTCATTTAATCTTTCATTTTCAACTGCCACCAAAGATATTTTGGCTGTAAGGTCTGTAATATCATCATCATTATGCTTCGCATCGCCTTTTTGTTTTCGTTCTTCTTCAAGCTTAAGCGAGAGATTGACGTTATTTTCACAGATCGATTGGATTTTGGAATCTTTTTCCACCAAGGTGACTTTTAAGCGGTCTAGTTCGGTTCTTAAAGCATTTATTTCAGCAATCTGTTTGCCGATAATATCATTCAAACTCTCATTTTCTCTAATCAGCGCATTTATTTTCTCGCCAAAGTCTTTTTCCAGGTCACTATATTTGCAATTTTCATTTGACAGATTCTGTTTCAATTCAACCACTTCGTTTTGTAATCTGAAATTTTCGTTTTTTATAGAGTTTAATTCTCCTTCTTGAAAATTTACCGCTCGTTCCTCTAATTCTCGTACGCGCTTAGTCAAACGTTCGATATTCGCAACCTTTTCTCCAATAATTTCGTTTAAACTCTCATTCTCCTTCACAATAATAGCCAATTTATCCTCCACATCCGAAAGTGGAACCAACTGTTCCTCTAATTGTTTAATCTGCAGAATATATCTTTGGATTTCCTTATCTTTCTCCTGGTTAACCGAGATCTGCTTCTCATATTCCATTACTAAAAATTGGACCTTCGCCTCAAGTTCTTTGTAATCTTGATATTTGTCACCGAGATCTTTAACAAGTCTATGCAATTCGGAAATTTCATCATCCTTGGCTTGCACTTTAGAATTCAAGAGTTCAATTTCCCGTTGCCGCAAAACTATTTGCGTTTTAAGAGCTGCTGTAGAATTATCCCTTTCGAGCTCTAATTTCCTTTGTTTAAGGGCTTCGACTTCTTGAATCAGTTCTTTATGCTGATGCCCCAATGAGTCAAGTTCCTTAGTTAATGCTCGATTTTGACCCTCTAAGTCGATTGCTAAGACCTTGTATTTTTCAAGCTCGTATAATTGACCTTGCGACCTGTCAAGTTCTTTCTGCTGTTGAGACATGATCTGATTCGCTCTCTCATTCTCTTGAACCACCAAAGCCACCTTACTTTCAAATTCTCTTTGATGTTCTGCCAAATTTTTCAATTCCTGCTCTTTTTGCGCAAGGCTCTGACGCAAATGCTCGTTTTCTTGCGGGAGAGGGCTCATCATAGTCTCTATACCTTTTTTCTGAAACAACTCCTGCTCAACTTTCATCAGTCTTGATCTGAGCTCTTCGATAACTAAAACTTTATCCTGTAAAGCCATATTCAACTTTTGAACCTCTTCGCTGTATACTTGATTGATTTGCTCAAGTTTGGACTTCGACGTCTGCGAATTTTCCAAATCTAAAATATGCTTATGCATGAATTCCAACTCTCGCTGCTTCTGCTGAAGAACCTTATCTAGTTCCAGCACCTGCTGTTGAAGAATGCGGTTGCTGTTTTCCAATTCCAGAGCCATCTCATTGGTTTTTTCAGATGAAAGCGCCTTATCACGCCAGAATCCTAATTGGGTCTGTAGATCTTTAAGCGCGGTGGAAAAATTGTCGTTTTCGTTTTTGACTGAGGTCCGGGAAAGCCTCATTTGGTATGAATCAGCTCTCAGGTCATTTAATTCCTGTGTTGTAGTGTTAAGCAGAAGATTTAAGCGATCAACTTCATTCATCAGAATCCCGTTGTTTTTTTCGACTTCAGACAATTTGCGCTGAGTTTCCTGGAGACTCTGGCTTAAGAGTTTTATGTTTTCTGTTTTCTCGTCCAACTGCCTTTTAAGAGTTGAATTATCTGGAGAAAAACCGAAAGTTTGATTGGTTAGATTCCGTGTCGGGCTAGCTCTACCTTTGAGGGACTGGTCATTTGTCAAAGAGAGGATTATGTTGTTAAGGTTTTTGTTTTCGACTAACAGGATCTCCAACCGTTCTTCTAAAAGCTTCTGATTGGAATTGGACTTAGAAGACTGGTTGATTGCTAGCTTCAAGTCTTCGTTTTCTTTCTGTAGGAAATAGTTAACGGAGTTGAGACGTTCGATTTCTATATAAAGTAGGACTTTGGTGGCTAGCTCTCCAATTTGATTCTCAGAGATGAGCATGAACTTGGGAGAAATCTGCTTTGGTAAAGTAGAGTCGTTGTAGACAGATGTTCTGTCGCTGAGTTCGAACTCTTCAGTGTCAAAAATCCTGGATGTCATTGGTTAACGGATTAATAGTTTACTTTATATCTTGATAAGTTGATTTATTTGACTAAAGATATTAATTGACACAATTATGATATAATATCACTTAATAACAGAGGACCAAATTAGATGTGTTTTCTGCGAATCTCTAATGCGTCCAAGTATAAAAAACTTTTATTTGAATGTGTACGACCTCATTTGATGCATCCAACCTCTTTCATGGATTTGTAAGAATAATGAGAAACAAAAGAAAATAATAAGAGATTAATAACTCTTGCCTTTTTATTCTCAAGTTCTGAAGTAATTAGATATACTCGCTTGGGTTTATATTTTGGAATCTGCAATTATACAAGAGATTTTTTGTTCTAAATTCTGGTTAATGCCAAATTATATTTTTGTTTCAACTGCTTTCTGAGTTTTATTTGAATTTGAATCTTTAATTTTGTGTCGGATATTGTTCAATTTTTCCTTATACAAATGTATTTATGTTCAAATAGGAAGGAAATATAGCAGGGATTAGACTTTTTTAGACCATATACATTCTGACATTTTTGATCATCATCTTTCAGCAGATACCGTTTACAAAAAGTACATCAAATCTCTCTTCTCATAAAACATCTCACCAATACTCCAAAAAACTCATTGTACCTTGGTTTTGAACTTCGTTACCATTTCTGTTTTTATTTTTGATAAAATCCAGCTCTCTTACCCCTTTACCAGCCTTTCTCAGCGGGAAATAATATTTCAATACCGATACTGAGCTTTTCAAATGGAAAATATTTGAAAACTTGAAAAATTAAATTCAATTATAAAATGATCTTATTTTTTAATTAATTAGTTAGTTTGGGAGTTTAGTAGGATTAAGTAAAACAATTGTCAATCACAAAGGAGTTCGTCAGCTTATCGCTCCTGCACCGTTGCCAAAAACACTTCCAACTTCTACAACTTTTCATGTTAACCTTAACACTGCCAAATCTAAAATACCACTCATTACACTAATCAATTTTTTTTTCACTCTAATTGAGGAATTTTACTATGGCCAAATAGTTCATATAGAGATAAAAAGTCCACTAAGGCATTGAGAATACACTAATGATTACACTCAGGTGATGTAAATCAGAGTCTGTCAGCTTGTTTGATGGGTCGTAGAATGTAAGTTCCATAAGAGCGAAACATGATTGAGGTTCTAAATTTCACGGGCATCTCTCATACTTTTTCAACTTATTGGAAGTATTATCTTATTTTTTAAAATAGCCCAACTAAGAAATATGGAGATTTATCTTCATGAGTATATCAAAAACGTCATCTGTATAACCTACAAAGAAGAACTCTCCATTAAACTTTTCTTGAATAGAAAGAATTCATGTCGTCAGTAACATCCACTTCATGAATCACAAACTTTATTAGACTCGAGATCTACAGTTAAAATCATCACCTGAATTAATAAAATAAAATTCGGATTAATATCACCAAATATGTCCTTCTACATCCCTGATATCATAGAAAAGGAACAGCTCAGGGCTATTCGCGAGAGCTTCATGCCAGGAGCTGAAAAAGAGAATCAGATAAAAACTGTTCAGAAAAGCTTCCTGACAAAGCAAACAAGCAGCCTCCGCACAATCATCAACTGCACTAACAGCTTAATCGGATCAGCAACTCTCGTGCTACCTCTCTACTTCCTCAAAACGGGTCTGATAACATCAGTTATTTTTGCTATCATAGTTGGAGTATTCAATTTCCTCACTGTCAGACTCATTTTAAAGCATTATAACAGAGGAGAGAGCGATTTTTCAGATATGATCAAACGAATTCTTGGTAACAGAGCCTACAAAGGTTACAGCATCGTTACTTTTAGCTTGAGCTATGTGGGTGTTATCGCCTCATTTCTTTTGATCGCAAGCGTTTTGTATTCTACAATGAACGCATTCATTCCGAATCTGAGTCCAAAAAGTAAGATAGACTTCTCAGGACTTTCTTACCAATGGACTGGAGTGGGGCTTGCTGCGTTCCTCTTCCTGCTTTACAACATCCGCAGGATGAGCATTCTCCTCAAGATCAGCAGCTACGGAATCTATTGTGTTGGTACCTATATCTGCTTTGTAATTTTCATCGGAATCATCTCAGCTTTGAACGGCGAAGTCAGCTTCGATCAAAGCTCGGGCGGCATTCCCATGACAAATTTTGAATTTGATAAAGTCACTACCTTAGTTGGGCTCTACGCCATGGCTTATTTAAGCCACCCGACGATTATAGCAATTGCAAAATACAATAAGGAGTTCGAAAACACGACAAGAGATGTAGGGGTCGCTTATTCGGCGGCAGGGTTGGTATATATCGTGCTTGGTATTATGGGCTCTCTTGCGATTAACGCAAGACCCCTCTGCAAGCCTGGGACACATCCTTCCACGATCATGGATTGTTTTTCTGATGCGAAAGGATTGCTGAAATACATGTCTTTCGTTGCTCAGTTCGCTGTGATTGTGCAGCTAACATCGATCGTCCCAATTATCAATTTCGTCGGAAGACAGTTATTTTTCGGTTTGCTTTACCACGAAGACCAGAAAGTACCCACATGGCAGTTCATGACGTTCAATCTGTTTACTGCGTGCTCCCAGCTAGTCATACAAATTTTTAATACGGACCCGTCTATGGTGATTGCGTTCTCAGGGACGGTTTGCGGATTTGTTATCGTGTATATCTTCCCAATTATGATACATTTCAGGAGGATTAAATCAAGCGGTTCAGAGAGAGAATCCTTCCTGACTGATGAGTCACAAGAATATCTTGAGACTGAAATGATCGGGAAGAGGACGGGTACTAGTACTGTTATGAGTCTGAGAGATTTCAAAGATGGTTCGAATCAAATTGGATGGAGAAGATGGTTGCTCTATGGATTCCTTACTCTTTATGGTTTGGCTCTTGGAGTTATTACAATCCATAATGTTATTAGAAGCACCAAATAGTCATCTTCCTTTTGTTTGTAGCTTTAGGAATTCTTCAGAATGTCTGACTACACTGTTCAAAGTGATAGAAACGTTTTTTCATGTGAAACGGTTTCATGTTCATCCATTGATATTTTACTCCATCGACATGTAATGGAGAGACATTTTTAAAAGGAAAAAATAAGGCAAAAACGCGTACCTTGAATAGAATTTGTAGAGGAGAGGCGTCTAAGTTGTTCTTGTTATGTGATGTTGGTCTTATTCTAGCCAAAGACGATACACTCACTGAGCCAATAAATAATATAATGATATTGAACAGTTATATATATATTTGTAGCTGATACATATAGAATGTGTAGCCGCTTTCGTCCTTGAAAATCAAATGGACTCTCTACGGTTTTCAATAACAGATGGCTGAATATTTTCCTATTTGCTATCGAAATAATCCAAGCATCTCCAAAAACAAATCCAGAGACAGCACCCATTCCTATTTACTTGAAAACAAGAAGAGGCGAGTTAAGCATATAGAGAATTGCTACTCTGAAAATGTGATTTTTTCACATGTTTGACGATGGATCGAAAGTTGAACGCAGAAGTCCACTGCATCGTTCAAAACTGCAAGATAATTAAGTTACACTCAGGCAGCGCTTCGGAGAGCAGTCAGACTTGACTCCATTCTAGCCTTTTCGACTTTACCTCAGCGATTTTTCATTCATTATTCACAGATCAAGAATTTTAGGAGACAATTTCCAGCTTTCTAGTAATTCTTTTAGTGTGATTTATTCTTGAAACTTCACACACTTATTAAGATTCTATTCCAGAAAACGTGTCTAATTAAATAGAAATTCTTTCTTGAACAATGCAGCAAGTGTCGTGGCTGCAAAAAAAAAATAAATGAATAAGACTTATCCATATAATCCTCGTGAGGATACGACTGCCTCCAATGACAAAAGCGACAATATATTTCAGGAGGAAGATCCCATTGACAAATTCTTCAAGAAATCCACTATCATCACAGAAAATCTCACTGAGAAGTTTATCGGGACTGATATTAACTGGAATACAGGAAAAGACTCCCAATCAAAGCAAGATAAAAAACAAATAACTGTTGAGATCGATATTGTTTTGCAATCAAATCCGTCTATTTTTTCAGCAGATTCCATTATAATTACTTCTAAGGATGAATCCCCTCAGACTTGCGTTCTGGATAAAAACTCTGCCCCAGCCAAAAAATTAAGCGAATATATCGCTATTTTAGCCGGGACTGAAACAATCGACATCCACTTCATTGAAATAGCTCAAAAAAATGGCAAAGCAAAGAAGGGAAAAAAGCAAAAAAACGAGTATTGGTTTGAATTAAATATTTTCGGATCAAAAAAGGAGAAAGTCTCCAAAATTTCTCTTCCTGAGGCCAGGAAAGAAAAAATTTACCATAATATAGATAAGAGCTTGTTAGAATATTTTACTACTAAAACGTTTCTAAAGAAGATCACAATCCCGAAGCCAGAAATAAAATTGCGGGAAATCTATGACAGGGTCCCAGGGAAATGGAAAATCACAGAAAAAGAAAAGAAAGCCCTATGGAAATCGATAGAAAATGACCATGTGGATGTGATAAAATATTTCAGACAGATGATTCATTCGGAATATTTCCTCGAGTACCTGATAGAGAGCTTCTTCAAGAATAAAATCAAAAAAACCCTTAATGAGAAGCTGGAAAATTTGAGGGATTTTTTAGTTGCGAACAAGCAATTTCTAGTTTGTGCAAAAACGTATGAAGAGTTTAAAGCAATGGTGCGCGCTGCTCTGAAAGGCGCGAATATAAAGCCTGCCGCAGTGGTTGGAGAGGCGGTTGAACAAATATTTTGTAGAATTTTATTTGAGAGAAAATCTATTCTTTTGGAGGACGGATTCAATCTGATTCAGAAGTTGAAGGGCCTTTTCAAAGAGGCTGTAATAGAGGCAAATATTTTTAAAGTGATTTGGATGGTTGTGCAAAAAGAGCAAGTGTTTGAAATGGTGAAAAGGTTGGCGGTTACTCGACTAATTGGAAGATTCTTGCAGGTAAAATCGAAACAACAAAATGGAGTAGACAAGGAACTCATGAAAGAGTTGGAGGAGAACGGCCGGTTCTCGAAAAACATTAAAAAGTATAGTTAAAAATAACCACTCTCCGAAGCCATCAGTACTTTTTGGTTTGCTCATTTTGAGAAATATGTATATGATTAAAATTACGTTAAAATGTCATATCTTCCTTTAAAATTTTTAAAATTTTCATTGAGTTCGGATATTTAACGACTGTGGAGTTTTCAATCAACCAAATTTTCAAACCAAAAAAAATATAACAAAAAATCTGAGTGTCTCTCTGAACCAATAGACTACTAAGAAAAACAAAGATTTCCCTGTTTAGCAAGTTGTTTAAATGGTCTAATTAAGAGAGTGCAACTAAGGACTTCTCATCTATGTTTAATAACAACAATAAAAAAAAATATATATAAATAAATACTTTCTCCGTCTGTTTAATTAAAGTCATTGCTCTGATAAGGAAGACAATTCATGATAGCGATTCATGCAGTGGCTGTAGTTTGTTTCTATTAACTGTTAGAAGTATTTTAAAATTTTTGTACTGCTCTTCCTTGTCAATAAAATATTCGATTAATAAACCAGTATGGAAATGAGGCACAGCCCAAGCTTTCAATCCGAAAACCGCTTAGAATGCAGACTTCATTATAAACCCATTAAGAGCGTTACTTTAAGAGAATCTGGACGAGACTACAAGATGCATTGCGAAGACTGCCTCCACGAACAAGACAAATCGAAAACTCGTAACGGCAGCACAACCAATTTTCTGATTCCCGAAAACTGTCATATTTTCGATGAGCAAATGCGTCAGTTCAAAGACGCTCAACAAGAAAAAGTCAGAAACATTAAGGATTATCTCTCCTCCCTTGAAAAAACTTTCGAAGAATTCATTGAAATTGTTAGAAACAAAAAGACCGCCCTCCAAGAGGCACTGCAGCTTGAGTTCGACACCCAAAACGATATCATTTCACAGGCTGAAACAAATTACAAAACTTACCAGCAACACTTTAAAAATCTGCTTCGTGGCATTGGTGACGAGAGATTGCTTGAGGAAACAATACAATTATACTTCGAAGTCAGCAGAAATACAAACTTGCAGACCGGCTTCAAGCTGGAGAATCAAGAGTTCAGAAAGACCTCTGACTTATTCAACTCTTTTAGTACTCTCTTACTAACCACCAAAAAGACGTTGGAAGAGTTTTTCATACAAGCAAAACCTCCCCATTCGATAGAATCCTTCCGATCAAAGAAATCTTTCTTTCGCCCTCCACGAGACGTGAGTCCACTGCTCTCCAGAAAGATAGAATCATCATACAACAGCAACAATAACAAATCAGAAGCAGAGCAGAGCTACCGTGGTCAATTGTCAAATAGAAGCTCAGTCTCTCCGAACCTGGCCAAGAGAAAGAGCTCAAAGACGCTTTTTCCAATGTACCGCCCCTCATATACTGTGAAACGAGCATCCAGCACCTCTAATAAGGAAAATAGTTCATTTGCAAGATATAATCCAGCTGTGAATCCCTCGACATCGAGAGACATCTCGCCTAATTACAGCTCTTTGGGTCACAATAATTCAACGCATAATGCGAATAACGCGAGCACCCTTAAGGCAGGAACTCCCAGATCTGATATATATGGTCCAAAAAGCAATGTATTTGATACGCCTCGGGGAGGTTTACCCCATCTGAAGGAGTCCCATCATCTGAAAGACTCTCCTTCGTCAAAAAAAGTGGTATTTGATGACGAAAAACTTAGATTGACTAAGCAAATCGTGGACACGCCTATCAATTGCCACATGCTTGAAACTAAAATGAAGAGTATTGACGCCATGACCTACTTACCAAAAAAGCAGCTTCTTGTCTACGGAGGATCATTACACGGCGATCAGCACACGAGTATTGTATTCTATCGCATGGATAGCAGCCCTAAGGTGCTAAAAACTACAAGCGCGCATTCTCAGACTATTACCGCTCTGGTTTATGTCGGGAAAATGTTTTTCAGCTGTTCGAAAGATTGTTTGGTGAAGCTATGGGACTTAACCAATTTTGTGCCTTTGCTGATACTGAAGCACAGCTCTGCAGTGCTGGGAGTCACGATTCACGAGAAAAGAAACATTGCGTTTACCTATGGACATTTCCCTGATGTTAGAGTCTGGGATCTGAATGACCTGAGCGATTGGTTTATCAAAATCAAGAAAAGTAACTTTGTAACGCAGCTGCATTTTGTAGAGACTCGGGAGTGGCTGGTGGCAACGAACGGGCAATCCGGAGTGATCAATGTGATTGATTATCGATCTGGTGATACTCTTTTCGAGCTCGATGATCAGAGTCCAGCAGGTTACGACGACCTGGATTTCGATGTGGAGAGGAACAGGTTGCTAACTGCTGGGTCCGATGGAGCTATCAAGATCTGGAATTTTGAAACGGGAGACCCTTTCCTTGAAAAAACGATTAATTTCAAATACAAGGGAGGGTATACAAGCACGAATAGCTTGCTTGCGGACTTTAAGGAAGATCTGCTGTTCATGACAAATTCAAGGAACAACTTCTGGGTCGGGAAAATTTCAGAAGGAGTAATGGTCGGATTCTTGAACTGGATGGAAGTGGGTGTGAAAAACATCCATAAGATTTTGTATATTAAAAAAAGGCAGTGGATACTCGCTGCCAATCGAAACAATGGCAAAATAGCAATTATTAGTCTGAAAGAAATCAAAAAGAACTTTTTAGAAGGAGCTGCGAAAGAATAGAGCAGCTTGTCTATATATACCTCTTCGATTCAGGACTGTAAGTAGTTTAGATATTAAAATTATATACATTTTTTCTCTGTTTTTAGCTCTCGGTCAATGTAGAATGATACTTATTAAGAAGGAAGGAACTTATTATTTTACAGAAAGAAGCTGTTTCTATCAAAAATACGAAATTTGAAATAATTTGTAATTAAAATTTCAAAACAGAATTAAAAATTCTTAGGCAAGCACTAACAGATGTATAGTTCTGGCGTGAGACAGTCTTTGTCACTGAGTGGCTCATATGGCAACGTCAACGATGTGGAGAATGCGAAATTGATTGCAAGAAAGCTTTTCGAGCTCTATGACAAGGATAAAAATGGATTAATTGATCAATATGAGATTTCTCCGATGCTTCAAGACACCTATCGCTACATGAGCAGAGTGTTCAACCCATCTAAGCTGGATATTGAAAGCTATGCGAGAATTCTTGACAGAAATGGAGATGGACGAGTTACTCTCTCAGACCTTGAAACTCTGTGCATTAGATACCTCTGTGGAGAGAGTCCTCAAGCAGGTAAATAATTGTAAATTCATCTAAGCTCGAAAGGTTTAAGATGCTTTTACATTGATTGTTTTCATTTCGAAGAGCTGCCTTTTGATGCATAAGATTATATGATTATCGTAAATTCTGAATTTTCATACCCTTAATCGGATTGCTCTTTAATTGAATTATGATGGCAATGCGAATTTTTTTCCTGTAGAACCTGGCAGATTACGCAAGGCTTTGGATGAAGCTTTGAATAATATTCATTCTTGGTTTAATGAATTTTCTAGAAAAGATGATGAAAATAAGTTCTAACTGCAATAGAAGCGAAATTTAATCTCTCTTTTGTAAGATATTAAGATTGTTAGTATGTCTAACAACACTATTAACATCCGAATCAAAATGATAACCTTTTGCTATTCTATCAAAAATACTACACATAATGCATTCCTTGATACACTTAATATAAAATATGGCTTGTTTCTAACGTTAAGCTTTGTAGTTAATTGGCATTTTAAGCTTTGATTCTAATTCTTCTAGCTCGCGGCGTTTTTGATAAATAATCGTATCTGCTTCCTGCTCGTTCTAATCATCCATCAGTCTCAAATATACATGGCTCATATTTTACCAATGGCAGGTCTTGATGTGATCCATATTCTTTGGTCATCTTCTCAAATTGCTCCTCAAGAGATTTCATCTTCCCGTACAATAGCTTCAAACTTTCATGCTCAAGCTCAGGACTCATCTCACTCAACTCAATCTCTTTCTATTAATATTCATCTTTACAATCCGGCTCACGAACCATAGAGTTACCTGATAGTTTATGATTTGCGCTTTATATTCTTTGCTCTTAGGTAGAAGAATGTCGTTTATCCTATCATCAATTTCGTTTTGGGCATGAGCGAACTCTTTCTTTTGATTTTCTGTCCACTCTTGGCTCTGTTTTAGAACGTGAGCCATCTTTTCAAGTTCCTTTGTGAGGTTTTCTTGCTTGGCCCTTTCAGCAGCGTAGAGACTGGCTTTGTCATTGTACTCTTGCAAGCGAAGCTGCAATTGAGTAAGCTCGGAGAGGAAACTTTCGGAAGTTGTATCACGGAGCTTTAAAATCATTGATGAGTCGCAAACGGCTTGAATTATCTCTTGAGCTTTTTTTGAGAGTTCTGTAGTTTCGATCTCTAGGAGGTCGAGCTCTTCTGCTTTCTTGATAATGCCTTGATACAAATCATCTTGGAATTCTGTGAAGTAATTGATCTTTCTGTTGAGTCGGGTGTCTTTGTCAGTCAAGATTTCAGCAAATGACTCTATCAGAGTGTTATTTTAACGGCTGGAGGAATAGTTGTTGGGTTACTTGTTATTTCATCTGCTTCGTTCTCTGAGATCCACTTTTGAATGGCTTCGATCATAGGAGCAAAGAATTCAAATTTTGAATTAATTAGCGGATTAATTGTATTAATAAAACCACTTTGATTTCAAGAAGCTAATAATTAGTACAGAGGGTCACAATAATTTTTTCGGTCGACAAAGTTTAGCTCTTTATTGAAGCACGAACCAATCGCTTATTTCACTGTAGATTAAATATTATCTGGTTTAAATTAGCACTCTATGTATCAGAAGTTTTGCAAATACCAATGGTATCGTTAACAAATTTTTCCGATATTCTAACAATCTGAGCATACTGAATATCATATAGAACCGGAAATATGAAAGTAAAGTCTCATTTGATAGCTGCTCTAGGGTCATGTGAAAGTAAGCCAAATTTCCTTCATCATAAAGCTCAATAAACTTATCACAAAAAGGCGATTGCCGCTTTGAAAATTTCGATACCTTGAGAAAGACGACAAGCAACATGCAATCCTAATCAGCAAACAGCATTAATAAATAGTGGGATCAACAAATTATTCGTATGGAATGAGAGAAGCTACTCTCGTTTCATTAACGAACTTTTAATAGCAGTTTCAGCGATGAATATCTTCTATCTAATATCTATCTGAATTCAATGTTGAATATCTTCCTGAAAATCTGTAGTACCAAAACATTCCATCAGAGAATATCTTCTAAAAGTTTAAACGTTCGGATTAGAAAATTTCTCATTCAACTCCAGTTACCATATCTGGAGGTGATTCTTGAAAGGAATCACACCTCCAACTTAAAAACTTTTTAGGATTGGTAACTAATATTAGCATCCATTTATAGTCATCGATGCTAAGTCTACCCGTCCTACATTGACTCCTACTAATTTTCACAACTGCCTGAGTAATTTCAGCCAATCCGAACAAGTTACGATACCAAACGAGATTGATCGATAATCTACTGAACATACTGAACAGGTAGAAAATAAGGCAAGCAATCAAAATAGTTTACAACTACTGGATTCACGAGGCAGTTAAAAAAATAATCGCTCTGATCACATTAACTATGTTAACCGATGAACAAATTAATCAAATGAAGAAGTTTCAAGTGATTCCTGAGCACCGATTCCTGAATTACTTTCAACCATTCATTGATAATAAATCACGGGAATCACGGAGGTCACTATTAATACGTAATCTTCTCTGTCTGCTAGCTATAAGAAAATTCTGAATTTCTATCGCTATGGAAAATATAGAAGAAATGCAAACTACAACTCAAACAGCAAACACTACTACATCGCTCCCTGAAGGCAGGCTCAATCGAAAGCTGCTTAACGATCTCAAATATAAATGGTAAACCTACCAAACGTGGTCAAAGCAAAATTCATGTTTTTATACACAGTGAAACAAAAGGTTGCAGAGAGAAGTTCAGAAGCCACGATGAACTCAATGATCATAAAGAAGAGCATTCAAGGACTCGCCCTTTCGGCTGCAAGTTTTGCACAGCTACTTTCACTCAGGTATGTCCTTGAAAAATGTGATATTTATGTTTTTTATAGTCATCTAACCTCAAAAGACACGAAAAAATGCATAAAGGCTTGAAGCCTTACGACTGCACGACTTGCAATAGGAAGTTTACCAGCAGCTCTAACCTCAAACAGCATCTAGCAACACATAACAGCAGAGTAAGCGATCAGATTTATTCAATTTGAATGCTGAATCTATTTTGATAGGTTGACCGGAAAAAAGCTCGGTGCCTGGTTTGTTCGAGAGAGTACATGTATAAATGCAGTTTGATCAAGCATATTAAGGATGATCATCACATCACAACAGACCCAGCCAAGCATATTGCCATTATCGACGCAGAAGAGGCAGTTGATGAGGAAAGAAGCACTGAAATTGAGCCAACACCGGCTAAAAAGATCTTCGTGGATACGACAACCGTGCCGCCGCAGTATCAGAACCCATTAGTACAACCTGTCGTAGTTCAGATTCCAATTACGAACCAGCTTATGAAGCTACAAGCCATGCCTGTTCAGCCGACAATCACTGTGCAACCGACAATTCCGATGCAAACTTCCAATATTCCAATGAATTTACCGCTTGATACCTCAATGCTAAGACAGAGTCAACAGAATCACAGCTGCAATTTCGTGAGAGTAAAGGACTACTTGAATTTCATTAGCGCTCAGCAGCGAGTTGCCATGGCGCAAAATCTGATGAAGATGTACTCTGTCCAGAAGGTTTTGCCCCCAGTTTACGCCCAAGGCCAAGGGGAACTCAAAAATACAAGTGAACTCCCTAAAGCTGAAGAATTTGAGCAAAACCAACCTGATTCGAACATGCAACTTGCATTTACGAAATCGCAAAAGGAAAATCGATTGGACCTCGACTCTTCGATACTGAAAAAGGAAGAATGCTGAGTGGCATGAAAATCAGATGAGAATTTTTTGGTAAATTGTATAATACTGATTATTGAGAAAATCGTTCATTAAATCATTTTTTTTGTGAGTGAGCCTGCATTTCAATGAAATAGCGCCTGTAGTGTCTATGGGTTTTGAATGTAAATTCTGTGTGTCTTGGTGATCATCAATGGTCTATTAAATTAACCCTAATGAATTATATGCCTGTGTATATATAGACATATCTTGCAAAGAGGTATAAACATCAATGGTGACTCGTAATCATTATATAAATTACTATTTTCCAGCATCTTCATTCATTGAAAGAAAGTTTGATAGTTTAAACTCTCAATAAATCACTCTAGTCTCCATATTATCCAAACCTTTTTTATATTGTTCAGTCGCAAAGCATTTGGTGTATGAAAATCTAAATTATGTTGTCGTGGCTCTCTCTCTTCCCTCTTAAGAGCCGATATTATTACTGTGTTCAGGGTTTAAATCTCAAGTGTGCCACTAAAATTTTTAAATTCAGGTTAAGAGATTTATTACTACTTATGTCTAACAAGAAACCTACTACTTCTAAAGGTAACTCATTTATTTTAGTCCGCATCAGCTCACTATCAACAGAAGAGAGCAAGGAAGAGAAAAAGGCTGACGAATGTTGGGCCAAGTTGAACTCGCTAAACTTTGCAAAACACCAAAGCGTCACATGTACAGAAGAAACTTATACCATCGGAAGAGCTCCTGACAATTCGGTTCATATCAATGATATCAGGTATAAAATGGAAGGCCTAGCGTCTCTAAGTTGCTTATAGACTGAGTGGAAAACACTGCACGATTACCTTTGACCGAGAAAACGGAAAGTGCTTTTTAGAAGATACCTCTTCCAATGGGACGTTTGTGAACGATAAAAAGGTATTTTTGCGTCTTTTCGATGGAGAGCTCAATAAAACTGTTCGTAGGTCGGAAAAGGCAACAAAGTCGAATTAAAAAATGGAGACATAATTCATCTCCTGCATAATTCCAAGGTCACTGCTGAAGGTAAGGGACACATTTGTAAGCAAATTTAGAGTATCTTGATAGAAATTTTGGGCTACGTTTTTTGTGCTACTTCTGTATTGGATGAGATACCAAACAAACGTAAACGGGAAGAGGAAGCTGCAGCAAACGAGGCTGCGAAAAAAGAGCTTGAGCAGCAAGCTGTGCAAAAGAAGGTTGCGTTATTACACTCACTGAATAGATGAAAGAGCAATAAATTTCTCGCGTTTAGATGTTGGAAGACATGGGAGAAGAAATGCAGTGTGTGATTTGCATTGATTTTATTTATCAATGCGTGAGCACAATACCTTGCTTACATAATGTAACTAATATGATCGCATGTTTGAAAAAATGACGTATTGGATTTAGTTTTGTGCAGCCTGCCTTTCAGATTGGGTCCAAAAATCTGACGTTTGTAAAAAAATATTGAGTGAATTTGCGTGATCTTATGTGTTTTCTTGAATAGGTCCAAATTGCAGAGAAACTCTTACGGAAGTGAAGAAAAACCCCACGATAAATAATATGATTCAGAAATTTATGGAGGTATTTGTTTTATGACATGAGAATGATGAAATTCATTATTTTGGTTAGAACAATCCAGATAAAAAACGATCGGCTGAGGATATAAAGGAAATGGATGAAAAGAACAAGATCACGAAAGATCGAATGAAAATATCTGAGCTGAAGCCACAACCAATGTTTGGAGGCGGAATATTTGGGTTCGGAACGGCCCCGATAAGGAATGTTGGATATGCGCAAGCGGGCGGCGGACTTTTCACTAATAATATATTCAATAACACGGCGGCAGCACCAGCTCCTAGAAGAAGAGGGAGGAGATAACACAATTTTTATACAACAATAATACCATGTACTTGCTATTTTCTTAGTACCAATCAGTAAGTGTTATAAATTGGAAGTTGATATTCTTCTTATTCTTGCACACCTGCTCCAAAAGGAGTGAGCCAATATCGCTAGAGAAAACGACATTTTATCAAAATACCTGAGCTTTCTCAATTATAGGTTGAGACAAGTTTACTCTTGCTGTTAGTATTTAAATAAAGCCAGACATGATTATCAATGCATTTTTATAAGTCCGAGATTCCAATGCCCTTGCTCTTACTTTTCCGGATCTGGATGTGAGCCTTTCACAATTACGATCCTAGGTCCAAAAGGTCATCTGGAATGCTCGTCCAATTTTTGGAAGGTAAAATTACTAAACATGATCTAGTGCAAGGCATCCAACTCTTCATGCTAACATAGATTGAAAGGCTGCCGAAATCGAATAAGTTAATAGAGAACCTGGGAAACACTAGGCATACCAAAGGTGTTGCAAAACCTCTGCTGTACATAAACGGTTCAAATGTGAAATTAGCAATGCTGCAACAGTTATTTTCACGCATCAAAATGATTAGTCTGATCAGATTAAAATCATTTTATTAAAACTATGAATGCAAATAAATTTGTGACAAATGAATGAATCCTGCGGACTTTCTAAATTATTTAAATTTCTTACTCTTTTCGAGTAAACAAATGGGCAAAGAACCGATTAAGTTAAATCTCTTGTAAAGCAGACGCATACATCTCATCCCAACCCCCATAAATTATTACGATATAACGGAGTTGAAAACAACATCATAAAGATGCGTATTTAGTAAGCGCACACAAATATATATCCTTGACACAATAGAATAAATGAATTCAAGAGAAATGAAATATAATTATTAGAATAAATTCAACACCAATCACATTTCTAAAGCAGTGAGAGGCTTTGTTAACTGATAATCAAACACGTAATCTGTGCTGGCAGCCGAAATTGGAGGAAGGTGTATTCCACGGCTGGCACTGCTGCTATTCGTCTTTTGCCGTTGAATTTGCTGGGACTCTTCCAACTCTTCGGATTCAAAGACAGGATGGAATTTCCCGAAACTCAGATCTGGATTCAAAACCAGGAAATAAAGCCAAGGTACGACAGCCAGGTTGATAATACAGCAGATAATTCTCATCCAATTGAAAGTTGTTTGAATAATATTCACGCCTCTGTGGATTGCCACAGCAAGCACTAAATAATTGAAAGCGATCAATAAGCTATTTATTAGCAGAAACACCAGCGCGAGCTTGAGGAGCCCTACATTGTCTCGAGGGTTAGATGCCAGCATCGGAGCAAGACTCGTGCTAGCGATCGTGCGCTGCTCCTCAAATCTCGCATATGAAATCGTTATTCTCTCTTCCAGAAGACTTTCTAATGAATGTATGCATACTGCCTTGCCTATTCGGCTACAGTCGCGACAATAATCCACTGATTCCGCCAGCTCTCTGATCAAGTCCTCAGCACTGTCAGGAGTTATGGCAAGGTTGTCCAAGTGTTTCGATAGCAATGCAAGCACTTGGTGATCTCTGAAGAGTGCTTCGCTCCTGTCTTGCCTTCTCTTTTCGTAAAATAAGAACGAAAGTCTCGGAATAGTCATGCAAAATATGAAGATAAATTCAAGGAATCTAACATAAAAGAATAAAGGGTATTTCGTGCACGATTCTCTGAAACTCTGAAAATATTCGAAAGTCAGAACTTCTTCAGCGATGAAGATCGAGAAAGAGAATATCAGAGCCTTCAGAAGAATGAATCGACTTGCTATTCTACGTTCAGCCATATCAACTGCCGAGGTGAGTAGGTTAACTTTGTTTGCTCGGAAGTAATAATAGCGAAGGTGGATGATTTCTAGCACGAGGAACCAAACGAATAATGAAGCAGCCCGAGAGACTGGGACGAACGCGCGCAATGTTATATTTAGGAATGTCATATCAGCACCGGCGAGCGAAGGCAATATTTTGAGCAAACCGTCACCATAGGCAGCGGCGATCATGATTATGTAATAAACCATAAAATTACGAGAGGAAGAGTCACTGAGATAGTAGCAGAAGCTCTTCTTGACTGGAGCGTTCAGTCCGCTGATCAATTGTCTCCAAAATGATGTTTTGTGTTTGATTGAAGACCGTAATGATTTGAATAGGAGGTAAAAAAAGCCGGCTAAGATAAGGAAAGTGAAGCCGTATGTCCAGATATAGCTTGCATTGCAGCCAACGTATAGAGGAGTATTCTCATTTTCGAATTTTGCGCAAGGAGCGAACATTGAACTTTTATGAAGGTTATTCTGGATTTTATAAATTTATAGATCTGATTCAAGAGGCACTTACTTGTTGGAAAAGCCTTTTCCAGAAAAAATTCATCTTCTGTTGGTGTTAAATAAAGGCTGCTTAGCCCGAACTGAGTTGTAAAAGCACCTTAAGCTCCTCTTCACTATTTCAGAAGGTTCTGCTGGAAGTTCATTCGGACAATGCAGTCACTCACTTTGAGGACTCTATCGTATATGTGCAGATTGATTATTGAGTTTCGATAACTTAACAGCTGTACGCATTTATGCCAACAAATTTGACAAACAAAGGAATAATTTAAAAAAATAGCACTTACATACACACAATTGTTCAAATGATATTCCCATAATATTTTATTCTTTTTTAAATGAAATTTTGCATAGATGATCTTTTTATTACATTATTAATTAATACATTATCAACTCTCCCGTCTATGCCCGTTCTTGGTCCCAAGTGAATAGGAATTCCAGCGTTTTCAAGATGAAATCCGCTTCTCGAGAGTAATCTTCAGCACAAGCGATCTCGAAAGCAATGATTTTATTATCCGGCAGCCAATTGATTTTCAATAAATACTCTGTATCTGCTTTTTCCAGCTCGAAAACGCCTAAAAGCGCGTAAGCTCCTGGCGTTCCGTCCTCCCTGATCATTCCAGGATACTCAAGCAGTTCACCCAAGACTGCTCGGAAATCCCCAAGAGACTGGATCGCTTCATTTGTCAACAACTTCGGCTCGCCACTCAATATCTTTCGACTAGGATGCTTCCAATTCTCAAGGAATTTCTCATAGCTAACTTTGCTGTAGAATGTCATGAACATATTGTAGGTCACAGAAAGGATGAAGCTGAAGTTCATCTCTTCATTAATAGGATTGCTTTTGAGCAGCGCCTGGCAATTGACTGTCAGGTCGCTAAATGGCAGCTTATTCACCTGAATGAGAAAATCTATTTTTAATTGCTGGCCTCCAGCTATATCCAGTTTTATTTTCTCAGGCAGCTGGAGAAGAGTGAGGTTTGGAGTCTTGAAGCACTCAAATTTGAAATTGGAAATGGAATACTTGGTCTTATTTCTTAAGAAGAGAGTTACTTTAAGCAGTCTCCGTGAGTAATTTGAGTCTTCGACTAAGTCATATTTCACATCGATGGTCATGAAATGGCTTTCATAAATAGTGCCTTGTTTCCTGCAAGCAACTTGACAAAACTGTTTAATGGAGTTGGAATTCTGTTGCATTAGAAGTTTTTTCTCCAGCTCACTGAACAGGGAGACCTGCCTTTCACTTTCATTGGCCTGAGAGGGCTCTTTACTGAGGCCAATTCCAGCGCCATCTTTGTTATTGGTCCTTCTGCTGCTCATATATTCAGCTTCAGTTTCGGCAAAGGTGGGAATTTTAAATACCAGTGGCTTCACCAGGCCGTTACCCCCTCTGTAAGAATGCTGTCCTTGATGAGGATTTTCGACAGGGATTGAGTGATTTCCATTCATTTGCTGTCCTTTCAGGCCGTTAGTCTTCCCAGCGGTGACTTTTTGCGGATTAAGCAATCCCTCAGGTTTGGCTGAATCTATTTCATAATCTTCACTATCGCTTTCAATGCGAGAATTCCCAACATTTTTTTGCTGAAGTCTTGCACTGAGAATGCCAAGATTTCTCTGATGTTTCATAAAGATCTCATCTCTCAACCCCGCTGAGTGAGTAACGAAGAATTTATCTTCACGCGGCGAGAAGCACGGTTCAGTCTTTATGACCTGGGTAGAATTGTATTTCCCCGGGTGCACATTTAACTCCCTCTTGATAGTTTCCAAACCATCGAATGCTTCCCAAGGAACCGGTCTCTTCCTTTGCTGCAGAGACGAAACAATCCCGTTTTTAATACTCTCTAACTCATTTATCACCGCCAAATTCGTCTGTAAGAGCCTCTTCATTTTCTCATGACTTTCTTTGGGGTTATACGGCCGCAAACTATTCCTTTTCCCTTCCTGAAAATCATTCAATTTACTCTGACGATTTGATGGACGCCCTGAAAGCCTCTCCTTTGCTTCCTCGGAGAAATCAAATTTTTGAATTACAGGAGACGCTTGATCCACACTATTACGAGAAATCACCTTAAAACTCGGAGATTGCTGGTCTATTTGAAACGCTGGTGTAAGAGTTCCGAATTTGAATAAATTCGACCTTTCCTTTTCATGTAAGCGGTTTGTGGTATTGATAACTAAAGCGAAAGTGTGTTGACGATTCATCGTTGGCTCTGGTAGATCTCTAACCTCTTCTTGGATTACAAACTCTCTTTCAAAGAATTTTCCGGCTCGCTCGAGCACGTCTGAGAAGAGAGCTTGCTCTGAGTTGTGGTCGATGAACCGCTCAAACTCGAGGTATTTCTGCTCTTCCTGCTGAATATCATTGAGGAGAGCGATTTCTTGTTCTTTTAGAGTAGAGTAGCGTTTCAAATGAGCAAATTTTGCGTTTAGTTTCATGATAAGCAGGTTGAGCTCTAGCAAAATTTCCTTTGTTTTCCAAATGAAATCACTCAGATTAGCAGTTGTTTCGGCAAGTTCTTTTGTCTTCGCACCCTTTCGCTGATAATAGTCCTTTAAGGAAACCTGCAGCTTGTTTGATGTTACAATCCTACTTTCGTTTAACTCATCTGTTGAGTTGTCGAGCTGGGATTTCCGATCGGTATTTTCTTTTCTCTCTTCCAAATTTTGAGCCTCTTCTTTCTTTTGCTGCGATCTCTGAACTCCATTGCTGGGACTTGGCTTCATGATTTCAGCTAGATGATGAGGCGATTTATCACTCACCAGATTTTCAGAAGTTTCTTTTGGTTTGGCTTCATTGAGTGCCGGCTCTTTGAACTCCACGCCGAAATTTTTTAAATGTCTTGGAATTCTTACGTTGCTTTTGCTTAATCTCACATACAGGGCCTTAAGGGCTCCATTTGTCTTCGGATCATGAACGTTCATCACCCAGAAGCAAATGCAATCGATTGCTATTTGGATATAATTCGAACCTAGCATCTCGTACTCGAGTTTCTTTTTCTTCTTTGATGTGGGGAATAGATTGCTTCCTTTCTCATCAGCAACCAGCTCTTTGTCGATCAACGCAATTTTAAACACAGTTTCCAGAAGAATGTTTCGCTCTGAGAGACATTGGAGAAATTGTTTGCTATCCTGTGCTGAAGCCGCCTTCAGCATTTCCATCGCGTGGACTTTTTTTTCGGGCGAGGATTTTTTGCTTGCAAGTTCTTCTTCGATCAATATTAGCAGTTTCATCAGCATCTCTGACTTCTCTTCCATAAAGAAAGCATTAAGGACCTTAAAGGAAGACTTGAGGTAGTTATCTTTGCTGCGTATACACTTTTGAAATTCCTTTTGTAATTTAGTGTCTTGAGGAGATTTTTTCTTCATTATTCTATAAAAGTTTATCTTCCTTCCTAATTTTACACGCAATTTAAATTAATTCTGGAAAAATCAAGAAAACGTCTAAATTATTTTAAATTTGCAGTCCATGCCGTCAGATTTGTACTCTTTGAAAACGGACTTTAATCAGTCAAGAAGTTCAGCGATTTTTTCATAGTTTCAACAGAGAGTATTTTACATTATGCTTTTTTTCCCCTCATTAATCAGCAGTGTAGAATAAAAATGTTTAATAAGCAGAGCATATATGCCTACAAATATTTGTTAATAAAACAAAAAAAAAAGTCAGGTATCTCAGACATCATATTGAAAAATGGACCCTTGTTATATTATCAGCTATATTAGATAATTAACAATTAAAGACTTCATATTACAACTAAAGCTTTATCTCAGGAACATCTTCATTTTTATTTTTCTCTTGGTTTAGGTCAGGTTGAGACAAAATTGGATTCTCACTGTGAATCGTTAGTTTTTCTTGATTATCTCTGATTCTGAGAGTGGCTTCGGCCTCAATGTCTTTCTTAACCGGTGGTTTGTTCATTTGTATTCTTGTAGGTGAAATAAGCTTCTTCGCTTCAGCTTCCTCTTGACCTTTCTCATCGAATTCAAGGTCTTGGATCGATGCATTTGGTTTGGCCACGATCTTTACACTGTTTACAGCAGAACCTTGAAGCGTTCCTTGTTGAGCTTGATACGTCTTCCTAACCGGAGTAACCTTTGTGACTCTCTTTTTAAACGCTTCTGGTTTATCAAGTGAAGTATGTGAAGGGATTTTGGGGGTAAGAGTCGGTTTCTGGGTAACTTTTCTCGTGGAAGCGTAAGGAGATGGCTTTGCTTTCCCTTTCTTGCTCGCGATTGCTTTCTGGGCTTTGACGCGGTACTTTTGCTCTAATGATTTTTCAAATAACTCATGGGCTTTCTGGCTTTCTTTTTCCTAATCAGCAGTAATACGATATATTGAACAATTCAAAGTCCTAACAAATTACCTCTTCTTCATCTTTGACACCGATAACTTTCAGTGCGGTTGCTTGAACCATCTGTGCAGCAAACATATTCGTTAGGCCTTGAGTTAGTCCTCCACTTTCAAGGTCTTGCCTGATAGAACGGAAACCGCGTTAACAAAGTCAATGATGAGGAAGATACCTGGCTGAATCACGCTTTGGGCTTGAGTCGCGTTTAGGGCTTCCGCCACGCTTAGGACTCTGCTCACCAAGGAAGCTACCAAGCTTGAGAGCTCCAAAGGCAAAGGCACTTAGTGGAGCTTCATTGTTAAAAATTCGGAAGGTCCTCCTAATTAATTTGATGAGGTATTTCTCACAAAATCAAATTTACAGTGTATTTTGCTCTTCAGTGGGTTCTTCGGTCTTTGTACTGGCGAAAAGACTCAAGTTGGCAAACATTTCGAGTTTGAATCGATGTGAGTTAACCACTCGTTCTCCAAGATTAGGCAGATAATAGAGACCCTCATCCTCTCCATGTTTTTCAGCAAGTTCATCTTTTGGAAGAAGGTCATCTGCGCTACCGGGTCCATCTATATCTTTTTTCGATTTTCCGAAGAAGAAAGATGGGTTAAAATGAGCGAGTAGGTTGCTTGTGTTTAATTGAGCCTCCGCGCGATCAGTCTCGCGAGGTATGTTAATCAAGCTCTTTTGAACGCTTGGCATTATTTCTTCATTCAGGGCAGCCATTTGTTGCTCGAGAATTTTCTTGTGCTCTTCGTTTGATTCTCTTGAAAGTAAAAACCTATACCAGTCTCTTGTGGCTTCATGATGAGTTACTGGGTTCTCTCTGTCATATTCCTTTAGTTGTGATTAACTAAAGATAATAGAATGCTGGAATTACTCCGAGGAATTCAGCACGTGCTTCATCGAAAGTCTTAGTGTTGACACTTTGAGCCTCTTTCTTTAATTCTTTAGCCATGATGATATTATTCAAGAAATCGGTTGGAGCTATCCAGCACACTGCTGTAATGATGAGTACTCCAAGGTTCAGCCGTAAAAATTCTTTGTAATAGAGATAATCCATGGTCATTGCTCCAAGCTAGAAATGACGAAAGGTGAGCCAAAATCAGGAAAAGAAAGATTTACTCCAAATACGAAGAGACCACCATTAAGAAGATCTGTCATAATATTAGAGAGTTCATTTCCGAGAGCCAGAGGGCGACTGCTTCTTCTGATGAGAACATACTAGATAATAAATTAAGGTTTGCGATTGTTGAGGATGATTGATAGAAAAGCTACCTTGTCTATCCAATAGGACAGAATGAAGCCCAAGAAGCAGAAGACGACCGTCATTGGGATGAGATTCACGTAAAATAGCATCGTCAAAACGCAATTGATCATGCTTCCGTAGTTGCTTGCAATTTCAAACTCAGGACCTTCGAAAAATCTATTGCAAATTGTATTATTATGTTGCAATATCCACAACAAAAATGATGCCGTTACTTATGAGCAGCTTTCTGATCGCCCGTAAATTTCTGTTTTCCTGACAATATTCTGGAGATTTTATACTTCTGGAGCAAATACGTCGGGTCTACAAGTCGAATCAAAGGCGTAAGGAAGTTATCCACGAAAATAATAGTCGTCATGTTGCTTATCAATCCACCTAAATACGCTCTGAGCTGATACATTTAGCGAATATTACCTTCAGCCCATAACGGGAGGTCGAAGTAAACAGCTTTCAGAATTTCATTAACTACCAGCGGGATAATCGATGTATTAATGAACTGGATAATCCCGAGTCGCCAGGCAATGTTCAGATAGTAATTTGTGTACGTCGCGTGCTTTTCGAAACTATAACAGTAATTATTGTCGGTAAGTCTATCTGCAACGAGTCTCGCATTTACTGTGAAAGTTTCTTCAGAATCTGACCCAACACGATATTTATGATCAAAACGATGATCGACGAGGCACCCGAAATCGGGAGATACACTTGCTGCTTTACGTTTCCAAAGGTTTGAATTTGCGATGTTCTCAGATATTGCTATTCAATGCAGAGTAGAGTAAGCCTGTTGGTTTGTAAATAAAAAATAGTCCTAACCTTGCCATATTGAATCAAACCGAGGAGCAACGCTGTCAGTATCAGTGCCAAAAATGTCAAGACATAAGTTGTTCCACGGACTCTAAGGAGCTCTTTTAAAGGATACCCGAGATTCTCCCAAAAGACATCTGTCGGTTCCGGGGCTCTCGAGATAGTGATCCTATTGCCCTTGAATACTCGTCCCCGAGTAGATTTGTTGGAGCTGAAATACGAGAGCAGTTCAAAGAAATAACCGAAAAACGACTGCGTATTCAATAATCGACTCACTGTCCTTGCATCTTCATCAAGAATAAAACATATAAGACCTTAGAATTAAGCAAATAATCACCTTCTTCTGTATCGAACACGATAAACACGCACCCAGTAAATTTAGATTCGAGATTCGTCGAGCACTCATCCTCAAACTCCGCGATCGATAAATAAACTTGAGTCAGATCCTCATCAAGGCTCTCTTGTGTCCAGCCTCTAACTTTCTTGCCAAGGCTGAGTTTATGGGCGATTTCAACTAGTTTTCTCTTTTTTCTTAAAAGTCGGATGTATTCACCGATGAAGTAAGCAGGGATGATCTTTTTTATGTTAACAGCTCTTTCTTCTTTTGCGACGTCCTTAACATATTCTATTATCTCTGAGATTTTGACATTCTTTGGGAAATTTTGAGCATATAATGTGTAATCTGCAGGCGTAACTTCTTTTTGATCGCAATCAATTTCGACTCGCTTTTGAAATTTTTTAAAAAGCATTGTCACGAACACCATCACCAAAACGAAGAAGAGGTTCATCAGTTGAGGAAGGATCCGTGCATCAGTGATATCACGGTTTCCAAGACTCGGAGTAACCAGCATTGAATAATCGCATTTCGTAGAAATATCATTTGATTGGTTTTCGCAATTGTGTCCTCGGATATTCAAGACAAGGCCGCTGATGGAGACAAAAAAGAAAAGTATGACGCTTAGGACGATAAGCTGCCTCAAATAGACGAAATATAAGGGGATTCCGACACCAGCAGAGGCAAATTCGTTTATTGAGACACATAATTCGTAATCCTTAGTGCTCTAGGCATGATAAGAGACAATTTCTGGCTTTTTGTTACTGTTGGAAGCTGGCAGCAGGGGCAGTATTCTACTTCATTGCTAGGAATGACCTTTTTTACTGATTTAGCAGCCTAGTTAAATGTTAACGTTTCTTTTTCCTTGAAATAAGGTACTGCATGCTTCAAAGCAAGGTCCAAGTCTGCTGGTCTTCTGTTTGGCTTATATTCACCTACGAAAATTGTGATGAACAATTCTTTTGAAACTGTGTGGTAGTTACCTGCTGGAAAGAAGCGAACTTCATTTTGAGGGTCATTCTCCTTGATGATTGAGCCCATCATTTGGGCCAATACAGGTGAGAACTGCTGTTTGAGTAGATACATCGGAGTGATCCTTGAATTTTAAATAATTTAGAATTCGTAGCTGAACTAAAGAGTAACAACTTCGAGGCAATAAATTTAAAGCGATTAATTCTCCTAATTATAGATATGGATCAGCTGATATTTTTTTTTAATTGATTTATTCCTGTTAAAAAATGAGATATCCCTATTTTCAGCGAATTAAACGAAGAAATTTTTATCCGAAGAAATGGCATTGAAAATTAAAATGAATTAGCATTGCTTTGCCTTAAAAACCAAGAAAAGCGTTAAGAAGAATGAAATTTGTTGGCTCTCCGTTAGCTCTTCGATGATTCGAACTATTAGAAAAAGAGACTGAAGCCAATCACCCATCGAAATCTCTTCTTCGTGTCTCATCCAAATTCGAGCACGCGTGAATACATGATAACTGATTTTCCTATTTGCGCTCTGAGAAGTGACGGTTTCTCAATTATTCCGCTTCCTTGATTAATCGAGACCTTTTTCTGTGCTTCAATAATTTTCGAATATCTAAAGTTAGCTTCGATGATAACGTATTTTTTTTTATTTGAATCAAATAATTGAATCTTTGAAACTTCAATTAATTAACTTCCTTTAGCGTTCTAAGCGTTCTAATGCCGTTTTAGCTTAGAAACGCCGGTAAAGCACTTCTACCGAAGTAGCTTTTCAGCAGACAGTTCGATAGAAAAATTAGGGAGGTAATACTCAGTTTTTTAATAGCAATAGAGCCCAGAGATGCTATAGAAGACGGCGAACAGATCGAAGAAATGGCAACTCTGACAAATTGAGTGATCTCAAACTATTTCTCATTCTAAATGAAGGCCAAGATTCATGTCAGATGATTATAAGCTTTCAAATGAGCGAACAATTATATTACCATCGGCCCGAATTTATTCATCGGGGTTTTTCTTAATGAATTGATCAGCGCGAAATAAAATTGGAAAAGTAAGAGGAATACTCGGAAATCCGTGTGATCATGCGTTCAGCTCCTGATGTCTCTAAATATTCTGAGATGTAGGTTCTATGCGCTATACGATCTGTAAGCTCACGAGCTGTCTGTTACAACGTAACAAAGTTTCCAGTTGTGGTAACAAGAGAGCTAATCTTCTCAATATTCAACTCGGACGGCACTCTGTGCCTTGAGGAACTCATTAAATAAGCAACCGAACTTTCAACTAGCGAGTACTGTAGCCGCCTCTTAACATAATAGCTTACGATATCTAGATAATGTCCGAGTAGAATATAATCAAACTTTTTTGAATCAATATGATAACAGAAGGCTACTGAATAGGTTTAAGCATTCCTAAACTAACATTCCATTAAGGGAAGAACCGCTGCTAATGATAACATCAGTTTTTTTATTGTAATATTCTGAAGGCACTCAGGTTAATAAGGTAACCAGTGACAATTTGATTATAGCCCTCCTAGCTCTTCCGTGCGTTTGACAGGTTTAAGCTACCAAAACAAAACAAAAAAACAACTGATGTAATCTCTCAAAAATCGCTATTAAAAGCATCTAAAGTTGACATCTCCATCAGGCCTCTCGAGTTGTGGTCTTCAAACGTATCAGAAGATCTCTCGCCAGTCAATGGCTTCATTCAACAAAAATTCCGACGGATAAAGAAATAAACGAGTTATATTTTTTCCGAATTAATTAAAAACATGGACAACAAAAATTATTTCGATGAGTGGGCTCGAAGACATGGAGTTCTACTGTAATAAGCTGTTACTTCTGGCTCTTTTCATTTTCATTCTATAAATAAACATGATTGGATGCTAATTCACTTCCGCTTTTTGACACATTGGAAGGATTGGTTAAGGAACTATCAAGTGAATTATTTTTTTTCCTATCTGATTAGATTAGAGGAGAAATACTAATCATGTAACCGGCTGGCAATGAAATATCTGAAAAAAGAAAGCTGGATTCTAGTCTCATTAGTTGATCTAAATTTCATTGAGATTCGCTACTCCGAGCTCCACAGTCTTTGCCAGATGAAAATTCAAGTTAATGTCCTCAAAATTTGGCACTCTACAGGTTAAGTCAAGAGATGTTCTACCCTTAACCATTAATTTTAAGTCGGATAACTGAAATCGAGAATTTTTGATTGTTTTGCTGCGAATACATTCTCATGTGCTGAGAACATCTATCCAAATGTAAGGCGAGACGATTTCGATATGCTAGTGCTTCCGCTGATATTACTCCTGAAATTCAGAACCCAACAATGCACAACAAATCACATTTTCTGTTTGTTAGAGTTTTTAATAAGCTTTTTCTCTTTAATTAGCCATACCACTTAGTTTTTTGGTATTACCCACATAAATACCCTCTATAGCTGCAAGAAGACAAAATTTGCGGAAACTTGCAAAATCGATCTTATTATAGAACAATCGTATTCTATCCTATCATCATTATCACCGCTCGAAATCTTTTTCCCCACGATTCACATCGCCTCTAAATCCTTCTTGAAGCTGTCACAACCATCATAGCTTATTTTGTGATACACAATTCGACTCAAAGTGTTTGTATTCCGATTTTCCTTGAAAAAAAAATTTTCAGCCTTGATATCGTCCCGTGTATATGGAATAAATTTACTGTTTAATTAGAAAAAACTTTAATTCATCTCTTCGCAAAAGAACCATGAGCGCCAACGATTTCCAAATTTTAAGCAGGCTTGGAGAAGGCTCCTATTCAAGCGTCTGGAAAGTTATACGCTTGTCCGACGGCAAAGAATATGCCATGAAGAAAGTCAAAATAAACGCTCTCAAGGAGAAAGAAAAAGAAAACGCCTTGAATGAAGTTCGCATTCTCGCCTCGATTCAATCCCCTTTCATCATCGGCTATAAAGAAGCGTTTTTCGATGATGACTCTATGACTCTTTGTATTGTTATGGAATTCGCTGCGAATGGAGATATCTATCATCGTATCCAGCAACATCTCAAAAAAGGAACCTATTTCTCCGAGAGAGAAATCTGGCAGGTTTTCATTCAGATTTTAAAAGCTCTCAAAACATTGCACTCCAAGAAAATATTGCACAGAGATCTCAAATGTGCGAATATATTCCTAACTGCCGACGGAACAGCCAAGTTAGGAGACCTCAATGTATCGAAGGTAGCCAAAAACAACTTGGTGTATACCCAAACGGGCACCCCTTATTATGCCGCACCAGAAGTCTGGAGAGATCAACCCTATGACGCTAAATCTGATATTTGGTCCCTTGGATGCGTTATCTACGAAATGGCGGCGTTGAAACCGCCATTCAGAGCCAACGACATGCAAGGGCTCTATAAGAAGGTCCAAATCGGCGCATTTGATAAAATCCCCTCGCATTATTCCTCAGACCTGTTCAAAGCGATATCGCTTTGCTTGCAGACCTCTCCAACGCAGAGGCCCTCTTGCGATCAACTCCTCGGTAACCCATTGATTGCGAAATATGCAAAGGAGATCAATACAGTCGTTGACCCCGAGCCGGCTAATTCGGAGCTGCTGAGAACGATTAAAATTCCAAAAAATATTAGAGCGCTTGGCCAGCAGCTTCCCAAATCAAACTACAATGCAGAAAGGCATGAGAGCCCTAAGAAAGTGCGCCCTTACACGACGATTGAAAAACAGAGACCAATAGTCAGCAGCTCAGCTCCCATCCAGAAGAAAATCGAAAGAGTCGTGAGCGCTGATATCAAGCGTCGTCCTCCTTTGGTTGTTAGTAATAATAACAGAATGAAGTCACCTGAGCCTGAGAGAAAGAAGCCCGTGTTAGCAAATGTTATTGAGTCTGAAGAAGAGTTCCTTGCCCGAATGAAAAGAGAGTATTTAGACCGAGCGAAAGGCTACCATCCAACCACAGCTCCTTCGAAGAACCTCCAGAGTCCAACACACGTGGTGAATTTGCCAAATCGTGTGCTAAACTCTGGTTCAAAGCCGCTGAATCTGAAACCACTGGCAAGTAGTCCGAAATACGCGCTGAACGAGTTGCCTCGACATGAAAACCTCCAATCCCCCCAGAGTCTACAGTTGAAAGAGAGGGCGTTATTGCAAAAATATCAAGTCCCTGATCTAAGAAGCAATCAGCTTACGCCTTCAAATCGACCAATCTCTGAATACCAGTACAATCGCCCTAAATACGGAGCAGAAATCAAATACGATCATCGAGCAGCCTATGAAAATCTGCTAAAAGAAAGGAAAATGGACTACCTAAGTAATGTTCCTTCCGCGAACAATTATAGCAAAGCACTCAACCTTCCCACACGAAACGACGGCAGTGATGTCTTACAAAAATATCAGAATATTTATAAGTCACCTTCGAGCAACATTTACGGAATCAAGAAAGAAAACCCTTCAATGCTCGCTGGAATTGGAGCATCAAACCTTTATGGTTATGATAGGAAAGAGCTGTATTACGCTAGTCCATCTTCTGGGATAAAATCCCCAGTATACAGCAATAGCCCGAGCCAACTTAAAAGTCCGCATCTGCCATCCTACAAACCAGGGATCGGCCGTCCTCCTTGGTAGATCCTTCATATATCACAGGTGAATAAATGATAGACGGACATTATTTTTTTTTTAAACTCATTACATTCGAAATCCTATAAATTTTGTCCTTGTATACAACGAAATCTGCCTAAGTAGACGAACTACTGATACTGCTATATAACTAAACCTAATTGGCAATTTATCATTGGAAAAGAGATGTTTGAGGGTTAAATAGTTAGTAATTAAAGTAAGTAGTGTGGGAATGTTTTGGTTGGTTGTTTTTGGACAAGATAGGCAAGAAAAATAATCATGCAATCCAAGTCTGTTACATGGTTAAATAAGCTTCTGTACACATCCACATCGATGGCGCTTTATCTACAGAATTTCTAATTCTTTCTTTTTGGGTTGTTCTCTGCTGATTTGTTTATATCGAGGTTTCACGCTGTCTTCTTTTCTTTGCTCTTCTGAGACTTCATGTAGTTGATCCATGACTGAATCGACATATTCCTCCAAGATTTGATCGTCTCTGGGGTCGTTAGAATTACATTTAAAAGTCTTTCCTTTGACTTTTTCAAAATATTGCTTGGCTCTCTTGTCATCCTTTGGCTTATCGACGCCATTGTCAGCGTAAGCTGCATAAGTAACGTGCTCGTATTCATCGAAGGTGATTCTTTTTGCTTCAACATTCGCTCTTTCGAAATCTCTTTTTATGACCTCCCTGACATGGGCCACTCGGTGTTTATCCTCTAAAATTTGATACAGTCGCAGAGCTGTCTGAACGGAAAATGTTATAAAAAGAGAACAGTGTAAAAGTTACCTCTGCTTTGTCACGGACACGTCTGCTGATGTGAATCTCATTTCCCATTTGCTTGTTTAGGTAGTTTGTTCTGGTCAACAGAGTTCAGTAATTTTTTATTAAATTTATAAGAAATTTCTATTTCGGCTATTGGAAAATATTTTTCATATTCGTTTCTTGATGGATGATGCGGTGTATGAGAGAATTTTCTGTTGTTGATTTGCCTATCTTCAAAGCTCTTCTTTCTCCTTTCTATCAGGAAAGGCAATTTGTTGGAAATTTCAATTAAGAGTTTGACTTCGAATATTCATAGGGCAATTCTCCCGCAAAATATTTAACAGCAAGCCTCAACCTCAATATCCATTAAAATAGCTAGAATACAATCAATTGTTACCTTTAACTAGGTGCGCCTGTAATAATTGAGATATCGAGGGCATTTACTTAAAGACTCTTGTTTGGCTGCTTTTCCAATAACAACAGATTTTTCGAATATCTATTAGATTACCACCACAAGCAAAGGTTAAGTTTTGATCAAAGTAGCTATTTGCTGAGATCTTTCTTTGCTCTGCTTTCTTCAAGGAGCCAGAAAAAGGGTGATCTGTCAGTTTCACATTCCAAATAATTGCTAGATTCAACTCTCAAACACTATTGATTTGTAAATAGAGACTGGAGTGAATGGTTGAATGTTGAGATTCTACTGGGTATTATATTCTCTGTAGTATTATAGGGAGAATTTGAATAGTACTGCATACTTGGAAAACAGCAACTCAGTACTTACTTTAAAAAATCATTAAGTAATTTTCAATACCCTTCAGCTAATAGTGAAATGACTCTGTCACAGAGGAATATTCCTAGGCAAATATTTAGTATTACTTCTATTTACAGAACCATATACTATATATATATATGTCGCTGTGTGTACGCCAACTAATATATTATATTCTGAAGTCTTATAATCCTTTATTTCGGAACTTCAAACCAAATTAATAATTCACATTTGATTTTTTCATTAAAATCAATTTTGAATGCGAATGACTGAGAAGCATTTCGTTCTTAGTGCAAGCAAACAGCAGGTTTTCTTGAGAAGTTGCGCCGTTTAAAGTCAGTCGTTGACTTTTCGGTAGTCAATGCAGCTTTAGTAGCCCTGTTGAAGGCACTATTTCCCCTTAATCTATTCAAATTTCAATTTGAAAAATCTGAACACCTACCCGATTTATAATATCGGTAGTCCCATATCATCATCATGATAAGTTCAATGATCTTTCAGGTGCAATTTGATTTCTTTCCTACGCGCAGAAATTTTTCTCAGTCATATGTTTTGTATGGAAAATGGTATTCGTGGTGAATGATAAAGTATGTGAAAATAGCGATTTACAAATGTAATGTGAGTATCTAATGCAAAATATTGTTGTTGATAAAGTTATGGTCAGGTGTTAAAGGTAAATGAGCACGAAGTATTGATCGTCACTAAAGTAATAAGCGATACGAAATAAAAAATTGCTAACAATTTTTTTAGAATTTTGTGAGGTACTCTTTTTCAAACTTACTACATAGACGTCTAAACCAAACCAAAGAAATTTGCAGATAAGATCATTTAAAATGTAGGCCAAAAGAAGCCTTTCGTCGTTCAAATTCAAATAACGATTTGCTCAATTTATCATCACAAGAGCATTTGGATAAAATTCAAAAATTTAAATAAAAAACATCATAAGTCATGTTGCGAGAATTAAAATTCAAATCAAGTTGTACAAAACTCAGTATCAAGCTGATAAAAAGGTTTGTTTTAAGATACACATCATGTAATCATAAAAAAAGTAAGCTTTCAGCAACAACAAAAAAAGAAACAAACGCCTTGGCTTGTTGAAACAGTTAAACGAGCATTACTCCAACAATTTACCGGAGTTCGAATACCGACGTCCCAAACAGTCTGTGCGAAG
>ENA-UOTX01000289-UOTX01000289.1-compost-metagenome-genome-assembly--contig:-NODE-289-length-56216-cov-18.143483_pt1 | contig 56216 bp, 32 predicted proteins | sample MGYA00238143_ERZ746982 | MGnify/ENA primary metagenome ERZ746982 (study PRJEB28758, sample SAMN06268862) | compost metagenome | isolation source: single cell | place: USA: California, Emeryville, Joint... | reverse complement strand
AAGTTTCCATCGTTCGGACAGACGTCGACCCAGTAAATGTTTTCTATGAAGGAAAAATGTTGAATCGGCAGAAGAAATAAAAAGATATAGAAGCGAGTAAAAAAATTATCAGCTAATCTAATTCTTTAATAGAAGAGAAGATTCAGCTCTCAATTAATTTTTTGAAAAATTAATCATGCATCTGAAGGAGTCTTACGCTTATCCATATCAACAGCCTTCTTCAAAGTTAGAACGGTTTTTTCAGTATCCAGGATGTTGAGTTTGGTGCGTGCATACTTCACATATAAGGAGGGATCACCGATATTTGTACTCCATCTAAGGCGAGCCTTGCTATCTGAAATTAAATATTAGATAGAATAAGAGAATGCTTAGGAATAATGGAGCAAGGGACAACAAAACAAAACAAAAAATAAAAGAAAAAAATTTTGCCGGCAAACTAAATTAATTACCAGATCCTCGCATGTTCAGGCAAAAGATGCTCTTGTTGGAGTCAACGTCTGATATTAAGCACCCTCCAAACTGAGTCAAGGTGGCTACAACCTCCCCAGCTGGATTAAAATCTAAATCAGTAACGTCGCTGTCTAGATGATGCAAATATAGTCACCAAATGGGACTTAAAACAAAAATTATCCATTACCTTCCTTGTTGCTGTATTCCAAGGGCCATTTTGCTTGTTTTATAAGATTCACACTATAGTTACTCTTCTGTCCAGAGTACCCAAGAGCAAATAAGTTATAAGCGGTTTCCCCTCTAAGGGGAAGTGTGCCGAGTAAGCCTCTTCTCTGGTTATAAGCCACGGCTCCATGTCCAGTTGCTAAATAAAGAGGTAATTATTTCGAAAGAAGATGAAGAATAGGTTAGCATTGCCAAGAGAGAAGAGATTAGGCAGATTTGATAAAAGCAATGTTACCTCCATCGACTTCTTCAAAAGAGTAAATTTTTTGTGCTTTTCCTCTCTTCGTAATGTCAAATATCTCCATTTTCGAAGATATGTCCCAACGAATATGGAGAGACACGAGTAATTTGGTATTTGGGATCTCTTTTAGGTGCTCAGTAATACCTTGGAAAGTAATAATTCGATTAAAATTCAAATGCTAACTTTGTACCTTCTGTTAATTGTGCTCCATAAAAGTTCGCGTAATTCTGCTTCGTCTCAAGATCGATTATGCTAATATAATTGTTCCTGTCTGAGGGAAAGGCTAAGAGAGTGGGAGAACTTGAAGTTATCTCTTCTATATATTTGAGTATAAACATGTCATTCAACTAAATTCAGATATACCGGTTTTCAGAGATGATTTCAGCAAATTATCGCTTGGCACGTCATTGTTGGATTGTTTTGACTCTTCAAGGGCTTCAAGAGTGATTTTCTTTTGAGTTTTTGTCTTGCTTTGTCGTGACATTTCCTTTTAAATTTGTTAATGACAGACAATAAATTTATTTTTATTATTATTGGCACTTACTCTTATCGATTAGATCAAAGCTTAATCGGTTTAATATGTAGAAACAGCAAGATGACAGAAGAGATTTTTGTTGATGCTTTTTGGTGGTGGGATACAAAATAAAATCTAACTCACATAAATAGCTCTTTTATCAGAAATATCTCATTTGGTTGAGGAGGCATTTTTTATTTTGAGTTTTTCCTATTTTTTATTGTTCTGGAAATAGAGTGTAAAGGAAGTATTCCAAGAGATCAGGTCGAATTTTTAGTCTTTTCAAAACTTCGAAACTAACAAAGAGAGCAAATGATGGATTCATAAGTATATATGAAGAGGCCCATTGCTGTTCATTTTAATTTCGAAGGTTGGAAGAGAATCCAGATTTAATTGTTTTCCGAACTACACTTATGAATTAGCAACTCTTCTGGGATCTATGAATATCAAAATCCAAGCAAAGTTTAGAAAAAAATTGAATCTATTTAATATAGTTCAGCTAAGACAAGCTGATTTAGTCATAAATGTTTAGTTATAAATGTTTTTTTGATGGGCTTCATCTCAAAAATTTCAAATGGATCTGCCATATTTATTAATGCACTTGTGCGATCCTTGCACACAGACGGCTGTAACTTCCACATGCATCTCTTTCTCTTTACTTGCTTTTGATCACCAGTAGGTGCTACGGGATGTCTCATCTAATACATGTTTGGGATAATTTGAAGAAAAGAGGCAGCTGTAGAGAATCAAGCAGCGAATAATTGAGTTTTATCTACACTAGTATCTTCTTTCATTTGAGATTTGTCGGAATTTTCCCGACAAATCAACAACATCAAACTATATAACTAAAACAAAAGATTAGTAGTAATAGCTCATCATGATAATCATGATTCGTTTGATATTTGCGTGTGTAAGAATTTCAGAACTTATATTGAGAATTTCTAACTCCACTACCCTTATTTATCAAGCCAAGAAATAGGAGTGCTATGACAATTTCAACGCTCTGGAATTTGTCGCTGTTTAATACTTCAGCTAAGTCTGGAGAGGTTCAGAAAATCAAAAAATTGGTGAGGAGTGAGGCAAATTTTGTTGGAATTCTCAGGCAAAGTTTGAGAAAATCGACCTGATTGGTTAGGAAACACTTTATAATTTTTTATCGTATTTCTGAATTCTTCAACTCTAGCTCACAAATGCACTTTTATTTCTAACAACAAAAGTTTATTCTGTCTTCTATGATAGCTTTTTGTGATCAAATGAGTTGATAGTCCTAGTGAAAATTGTGCTATCCTTGGAAATCTGGGATCGCATTTTGCAAGCTTGCGAATATTTCTACGAGAGTAATTTATCTTCACTAATCATTTTGTTTTCAGACAGAAGGATTACATGGTGATATTCAGAAAAAGAAGATTTCATTGTGCTGTAATATTCTTGGATATAAAACACTATTATTCATTGCGACCAATGATCAACTTTCCAAATTCTTTCTTGTGGTCTCCTTTCTCTGCGGGTGATTATTAACTATATTGTTACTCACATAAAGCAAACAGATCTCACACCATCTAAATATGATAGAATAGTTGTTATTGATCCCATAGTAAAATTTACTTCCATCGGAGGTTTTTCTTGTATAAAGCTTTTTTCCCGTCTTGAAATCCAATAGTGCTGCAGTCTCGTCCCCTGAAGCACTTGCGATTATATCACCGCTTGGACTCCATCTCACACAAAAGATAGTGCCTGTATAATAGCAATTAGAAGTCAGGAATTATTTATAAACACATCAAAAATTATTACTAGTGTGAATGCCATTGAAAGTTTGGACAATCTTTGATTCTCGTTTGTCAAATATCCTTACAAGTTTCTGTGCTCCAGCTGAGGCCAATAAGTTTCCATTGCTTTGGCAAACATCAATCCAGTATGTCCTGCTGTCTATATAAAACACATGTTAGTAAGGAAATATATGAAGAACCAAAAATAAAATAAAATAGAATAATAGACAATCCTTTTTCCAATTGAAAAAGATAAAACTGTCTCTCTTTAATGTCTCGGACCAAATAATATTAAATGAGGGTTTCGAATGAGATAAGATAAAGCAAAATTAGCTGTATCTACATTTATCCATTTCAATCGGATTCTTCAAAATGAGAAATTTCTTCTCAGCATCTAGGATATTAAGTTTACATCCTCCATACTTGACGAATAGTAAGGGTTCATCAGTATTTGTGCTCCACCTGCACCGGCCACAATAATCTACAGGGAAATTATAAAAATGTCAAAAATGTTAATGTTGCATAAACTATAATAATACTAGGAGATGAACAAGTACTCCTGGTCAAAATAGGAGGATGTTGAAAACTTTCGACAGTCGAAATATTACTTACCATAGCCACCTTGCATCTCTATGTTTATATGGAAGCTATAATTGTGAGTGTTCACATCTGATAATAGACATGTTCCATAGCGGTCTAAAGTTGCTATGGTCTCTCCGTTAGGATTGAAATCAAGGCTTGATATGTAGTTTTCTAGAAACAAAATTCCTTTAATAAACCTGTTCTGAAAAAAATTTATTGATTACCTCTTTCAGTGCTATATTGGGTGTGCCATTTCGATTTTCTGATGAGTTTTACAATGCCATCGAACTTTGATGTGCCAAAATTGTATAGCTGGTAAGAGTTCTTCTCTCCAACACACATTGCACCAAGAAAGCATCTTCGTGGGTTATAGGTCACAACTCCATCACCAGTCACTAAAAGAGAGGATATAATTATGAGAACATATTATTATAAGTGATGATTTCTACAGCCAGAAACTGCTTCAGATGAATATATTTTCCTCACACGTCCTTTCTGAGTGACATCAAGTACTTCTAGCTTGGTGGATGCGTTAAAGCTGTTGTGGACGGAAACGAGAAGCTGTGCGTTTGCAATTTCTTTCACATGCGACCAAAACTCGTCGTAAACTAAGCGGATCGTTATCAGATTTGAGATAAATATGAATACCATTCTTCTTTTTAAGAGTCACTCCATCAATTTTTACTAATTCCTGCTTAGTTTCAAGTTCAGCAATGGTAATCTTATTATTAGGTCCCGTAGACCAGGCGAGTAGCTTTGGCGTTGAAGAGATGGTGTCTATTCAAAAACCCAGAGAAATTGAGAGCAAAAATATCATGTCCTATCAATGCCTCTTATCGACTTCTCTGTGAGATCACTCTGTGCTTCGACTTGTGATTGCTTTGATTGCGATTCGACGGGATTAGATGAATCTTCTTTTTTCTTGTTTTTTGAATGCATTTTCTTGTTTTCTGTTCAATTCTTGTTTTGAGATATGAGAGTGAATAAATTTTAAATTTAGAAATTAATTAACTCTCTGAAGTCTTAATTAATTATGTGAGCTGTCGAAAAGCTAGAGATTATTAGGTGAAACCTTTCTGTTTTATTCAGAGAAGAAATTAAATTTTTTTAATCTAATCAACCTTTTATCATATTGTTTACTCGAAATTGATGGTGAGCGACAGCTGAAGAAGTCTTAGCGTTCTGAGCAAGCTTTCTGCTGATTATCAGGATGAGAATTGTTTATTCAAGTACGGTGATCAAGAAAAACCTACTACAGCACCACTTTTTGTTGTTTGTTGCAGTGTGAGATTCCTGAAGTTTATAAAATCGTGTTTTATTCTTAATTTTCAGAGTTAATCAAAAAGGTATACTCAAAATGGTGATCCTAAATGTGCAGAGATGGAAGTTTGAGAGGCAGTTATATGTTTGAAGTTTTTCTCATAGACAGAAAACGAACAAGAATGCGAAGGATCTGAATACATTATTTCTCAAGGATGGATGCTCTGGGTTTTAGGTGATTTTCGTAGTGAAGTCTCCGAAATCATTCTTTTTGTCTCTTTTTCCCCGCCTCCTTGATTTTTTATATTTGATTTCGAGACTCCTATGAAACAGACAGAATGAGCACCCTCTTGTTATTTAATATGGTTAACTTGCGTTACAAAATCAAATTTACCTCCATCCAAAGTGGCTCCAGTATGAAGTACCTTCCCGGTCTTGAAGTCCACCAGTTTAGCTGTCCCATCTGCAGAGGCACTTGCGAGTAGGTCTCCATTCGGGCTCCACCGCACACAAGAGATGTACTCTTACGAAAATAATAATTAAATTCCGGAAATAATTTATGAGACAAATCACTTGAATGAACCTTAAAGTCCCACACAATCGTCGATTCTCTCTTGTCAAAAATTTTGATTGTCTTGCTTACACCGCCGGAGGCCAATAAATTCCCATCGTTCGGACAGACATCCATCCCGTGAGCATAACCTAGAGATGAAAATTGTGACATCGACATAAAAATGAAAAATTGGTATCTATAATAATATAATCAATAGAAGAATGAACATGTTACGTCTATCCATATGTATAGGCTTCTTTAAAGCTAGAACTAATTTCTCAGTGTCCAAAATATTAAGTTTTGTGTGTCCATACTTCACGTATAGTGAGGGATCACCGATGCTTGTGCTCCACCTGAGGCAACCGAAGGCATCTGACAATGAATGTTAGAGAGTATAAAAGAATATTTTGGAAAAATAGAAACGGAACCAACATCAACAACTACTCAATGAGAGAAGGATTCTTTAACAGCAAAATAAATTACCAGAGTCATTCATGTCCAGATGAAAGATGCACTCATTTGTCTTCAAATCTGATATTAAACACACCCCGTTCAGATCCAAGGTGGCTACAGCTTCACCATTAGGGTGAAAATCGAGCCCGTTAACATCGTTCGCTAGATGATGTAAACGTAGTGGCAAAGCCAGAGGTATAAAATTTATCGATTACTTTTTTCGGTTCTGTATTGCAAGGGCCATTTTGTTTTTCTTAATAGTTTCACATTATAGTTACTCTTCTGTGCAGAGTACCCAAGGGCAAATAGATGAAAAGCTATTTTCTTTTCAAGGGGAAGTGCACCAAGAAAACCTCTTCGCGTGTTATAAGTTACATTTCCCCATCCAGTACCTAAATGATAAGTTATTTAGAGAGAAAATAGGTTAATTATAGTGCCGAAACAGAAGAACAGAATATTAGAAAAAATGAAGCAATGCTACTTCCATAGATTTCCTCAAAAGAGTAAATTTTGTTCACTTTTCTTTTCTTTGCAATATCAAATATTTCCATATTAGCAGAATTTTGCCAATGACGATGTAGTGACACAAGCAATTTTGTATTTGGGATTTCTTTTAAGTGCGTAAGACCACCTTGAAAGTCAATAATTGGAGCAAAGTTACATTCCAACGTTATACCTTCTGTTATTTGGACTCCTCTGAAGTTCATGTAATTTTGCTTGGACTCAACGTCGATTATGCTGATGTTATTATATGTCGTTGAGGACCAGGCAAAGAGAGTGGAAGAGTTTGAAGCTCTCTCTTCTATTCATAATAAGGTGAACTTTAATACTCAAAGTAAGTGGAATAAATTGGAATATATAACACTTTCATTAAAGTAAATTCATTGATACCAGTTTTCAGAGATGTCTTCAGCGAAGCATCGCTTGGCACGTCACTCTTGACTTCCTTTGACTCTTCAAGGGCTTTAAGAGCATTTTTCTTTTGAGCCCTTGTTCCATATTGCTTCATTTCAGTTTGTTAAGGATAGCGGTGAGTTATATTTTAATTTGATTCTTAGCACTTATCTTTATTAATTAGATTAAGGTTTAATCTCTTTCATGATTCGAACCAGGAAGATGGCAGACTCGATTTGTGTTGACTTTTTGTTCAGAGTAGGCAGAAATTGAAGTATCTTCTAACTCGCAGAAATCACTATTTTGTTCGAACTGATGTATTCGATTAACAGAGACCGTTCAAAAAATACCACAGATGGCGAACTGGGATATTTCTACTTTTGGCAAGCTTGTCAACGGTCTTACTCAATGCAGAGGTCAATTGTTGGCTGGAATATTGCCTTGGTGCTGTTGTGTGATAGTGGACACTTGTATAATAGTATTTTCTAAGTTCAGACCTAAGAAGATGCTTTTAATGCTGGCGTTGAGAAATTGATTTTTGCTTTAACACAATAAATTCTGAGTGTCTAAAATCTCCATCATCGACATCACAGAGATCGGCTAACGACAAACAAAATCAATTCAAGCTTCAGAATTTTGATGGCTTAATTATTGAATATTGTGACATACAGAATGTATGAAAATTTTATTGATAAATATGATAGTCACCTCAATTGTATATTAATCCTATTAGTCCAGTTTAATGATCACCAGAAATTAAAAATCTCTTCTGCTCTTTTCTTATAAAGATGATACTAGCTAGATGACACATCAGTCTGAAAATGCGTGTGTAGTAATATAATTTATTTTTGACAAAAAAAAAAGAAATCACTATCAATAAAAACAAAGCTACGCGATAAAATGTAACCCTCAGAAAAATATAAAAAATTCCATTAGCCTAAATTTTTCCCTCCAACAAAAATCTTTTCACCGCACTAGCCATCTTCTCCGGCGCCTCCGCAAGTAGCATATGTCCAACGCTATCCCAAATATCCAATGTCGCTTTCTCTCCAAGCGCTTTCGCAGTTTCTTTCGCGAGTTTCACAGGACAGACCTCGTCATTGATCCCATGCACTATCAACACCTTCGCCTCCAACTTTTCAACAGCCTCAGATAAATCCATTCCTCCAATCAAATAAAACGAGTCTTGTCGTGCTCTTTCTTTCAGCACTTGCTCACAGAACTCCAAAAACTTTTCCGGTCCCAACAGGTTTTTAAATGGACCGTACGTCTCCTCAATAAACTCGATATTCTCATCGTCAACCTGCTCCATAAACATCTCAATACTCGGATTTTCTAAAATACTCTCCGCGTCATACACTTCTCCCTCGCAGCTCCACCCTCGAAGCCCTACGCTTGCATGAAGAATCAGCTTATTGACCATTTCTGGGTGATCCATTCCATACTTCAAACAGATTCCTCCTCCCAAGGACCAACCTATCAACGAGACAGATTTCAGGTTCAGTTCTAAGATAAACTCATGGAGATCATTTGACAAATCGTCGATTTTCTTGAAAGGGCGAATGTACGTCGATTTCCCATGCCCTCTCAAATCGATTGCGATGACGCGAATAAAATCGCGCATTCGAGCTATGAAATCCAAGTACACATAAGAAGTTGTGGCATTAGTATGAAGCGCAATAAGCGCATACTTCGCGTCCTTTGGTCCGTCTTCGATATATGCGATTTTTTCTCCATTGTTAAGAACTACGTACTTGTGACTGAGATTAAATGATTGCTTGTCTATGAGAGCTTGATTTTCTAACGTCTTGGTATCTTTCTCAGGCGATGGAGAATATATACTCGGTTTCTCAGCAAATCTTCGGCCTCCTGCGTTGCTGTCTTTTCTGCGTGCTCCTCCTGAGAAGCGAAGTTCGAGTAAAGAGCGGTTGACAGTATCAAGCTGCTCTTGGTATTCATTTGACTGGATCTCAAGTTTTCGGATCAATTCTTGCTTTGCTTGAAGCTCGGTTGTCAGGTTTGCGATCTCTTCAGCATGAAGCTTGGCTTGGATCTGTGTTTGAGTCTCATAATTCGCAGCTTGGTTTTCTAGTGTAGTTATTTTTTCAGTTAGAACTCTATTTTTCTCTTTAAATTCATTGAGTTTCGCTTCAAGACCAACACATTCGAAATTTTGCCCAATAATACGCTGCTGGCGTGCCTTGAGCTCCTCTTCCTGACTTTTTATTTTGTCGTTCAGCGGATCGATCATCCCCTTTAGAGAATTTACCTCTTCAGTAAGCTTCCCATTTTCGTTCTTCGTTATCGCTAACTGCTGCTCAAACTCGTTCTTTTGATCCAAGCCATCTTTTATTTGCTTTTCAAATCTCGCATGGATAAGCTTCTCATCGCTTTCGAAATGACTTGTTTTGAGCTTATACTCCTCATATTCATGCTCTAGATCAGCATTTTTCTGTTTCAATATTTCGATTTCTTGCTGCTGACGATCTGTCCGAGCCTTTTGGACTTTATTCTCGACGACCAATTTCTGATTTTCTGTGACTTTACTCATCAATTCACCTTTTAGTTTGCTGACCTCCTCCGCTAGCTCATTCATTTTTGCTTGTTTCGACTCGAATTCCTTTACTTTCAAATTCAGTTGATTGAGCATGGTCTTTTGTGAATTAAACTCACTTGTTTTTTGCGTTAATTCTTTCTGGAGATTATCTACTTCTTCTCGATTTGTGTCAAGCCATTGCGTGTGAAGTTGAGCTTTGAACGTAAGGTCTTTGACTTGTGCTGAGAGACTCTTGCATTTTTGAGTTTCTATTTTAAGCTTCTCCTCAAAGTCTGTCAGTTCAGTTTGCTTCTCTTCAAGCTTTCTTTTGTATGAATTTATTTCCTCTTCCTGTTTGTTTGCTTGGTCGGTAAGCATTTGAATTTTCTCCTGTAAATTGGCAATTTCGTTTGCTAAATGACTGTTTTCATGCTTTTTGCTTTCTATTTCTGAATTTAAAGTGGCAATCTGCTGCTGCAATGAGCTCTTCATTTCTAACCCGTCTTGAATTTGATGTTGAGAATCCTCTTGGAGTTTTTTATGCTCTTGGTTTATTTGTACGAGTTTTAAATTTAGTTCTTCAATTTCCCAACGCAGCGAACCATTATCTGCTTTGAGAGTCTCAATTTGGTTCTCATGAGTGGTTCTAGAGTCTTCCAATTCTTGTTGAAGCCTCTTGATCTCAGTGAGGTGGTTTGTCTGATCGTTTTTCAGTTTCTCCATCTCCTCAGTTAAAGCGCCGATCTGCTCAGTGAACTTAGTCTTGCTAATGCTTTCTTGGCTTCGAATTTCCTCAATTTGGCTATCTCTTTGATCGACGAGTGCTTTCAGATTCATGATTTCTGCATCCTTGAATGTCAATTCATTATGGATACGGTCGTTTTCGCTTTTCTCATGATCAAGAGCTTGTCTTTGAGATTCTGCATGAGTTTTTAACTCTTCTCTTTGATGAGTTAAATTTATAATGCTATCATCAGCTTCTTTTAGTCGTTGATCTAGTTTTGAGACTTCTGCTTGTCTTTCTTCCATATTCTTTTGACTTGCAATTAGTTCTGCTTGTAGACTATTAATTGTCTCTGAGAACGACGTAATCTTTTCTTTAAGATTAGAGATTTCTTGTAGAGAAGCTTGATTCTCCTCAGTTTTGCTATTATTTTCAAGTTCTGATAAAGAAAGCTGCTGCTCCAAGGCTTGCTTACTGGATGTAAGTTCATTAATTTGCACATTTTTATCTTTGATTATCCCTTGAAGTTCAATAAGTTCAGTTTGTTTCTCTTCTAATTTTGCTTTTTGTGAATTTATATCCTCCAATTGTTTCTTCGCTTCTGCCGTTAACAACGAGATTTTCCCATGCGAATTCGCAATCTCTTTGGCTAATTCACCGTTTTCATTCTTTTTGCTTTCTATTTCTGTACTTAAACTATTTATTTGCTGCTGCAAGGAGTTCGTCAATTCTAGCCCTTCATGAATTTGTTTTCGAGATTCTTCTTGAGTTCTTTTATATTCTTGCTCATTGTACTCAAGTTTTGTATTTAAAGCTTCAATATCATGATATAAGGCCTCATTATCGGCTTTGAGAGACTCAATCTGAGCAGATTGGCTTTCGTTACTGATTTTCGAATCTTGTAATTCTTGATGTAACTTTTTAATCTCATTCACCTGTTCAAGTAGTTGGGTTTCCTTCTGTTCCATCAGAGTTTTATGAACAGTAATTTCTTCTAATTTGCTGTCTATTTCTTTGTGGAGACGCTCAATTTCACATTTATTGTTCTCAATAACTTGCCTTTGAGATTCAGTAGTTGCCACTAATTCCTCAATTCGTTGAGATAAGGCTGCCGCTTTATTACTAGCTTCGTTAAACTTCTCTTCTAACTTTAAGATTCCTGCTTGCTTTTCTTCAATAGTGTGTTGGTACGTAGTCAGCTCTGCTTGCAAGTGATCAGCTCTTTCTGAAACTAATGTTATTTTTTCTTTGAGGCGTGCGATTTCCTGGACATGAGCTTGATTTTCATCATTTATTGCCTTATTATTGAGACTCTCTGCCTCAAGCTTCTGCTCTAATATTTGTTTCCTCTCCTCAAGTTCTTTGACTTGCTGTTGGAGCGTTTGTTTTTCTAAACCAGCTTCCTTCAGCTTTACCTCAAGAGCTGCGAGTTCAGTTTGCTTCTCTTCAAGTTTTCCCTGATATAAACTTAGTTTTTCGAGCTGCTGACCTGAATCTGCTGTGAGCAGTTGAATCTTCTCCTGCATGTTCGAAATCTCTTTGGCCATGTTATCATTTTCCTCTCTTTGACTCTCAATTTCAGATGTTAAAGCGGCTATTTGCTGCTGTAGTGAATTATTCAATTCTAATCCATCACGAATTTGACTTTGGGATTCATCTTTGAGTTTTTCATATTCTTGACCAATTTGAACCAATTTTGCATTTGCCATTTCGATTCCACTCTGTAAAGCACCATTTTCTGCTTTGAGAGACCCGATCTCAATTGAATAGTTTTCATTCACTGTTTTCGAATCATGTAATTCTTGCTGAAGAATTTGTACATTAGACTCGATTCCTTTCAGTTGAACCTCCCTTTGTTCGATCAGTGCTTTTTGAGCGGTAATTTCCTCATTCTTGGTCTTTAATTCTTTATACAGACTTTCGATTTCACTTTTCTTATTCTCAAGAACTTGCTTATGAGATTCAGTGACAGCATTTAACTCTTCGATCTGTTGAGATAAAATCATTGCTCTATTTGTAGCTTCTTTAAGTTGTTCGTCTAGTTTTAAGATGTCTGCTAGCTTTTCTTCAATCTCGCGTTGACGTCTGACAAGATCTACCTCTTTCTGGCTGATCTTTTCGAGAAGTGATGCTATTTGTTCTTTGAGGTTCGCGATTTCTTGGAGAAGATTTTGGTTTTCATCATAAATTGTCTTCTTCTCTAGAGTTTCTGTTTCAAGTTTTTGTTCTAAACTTTCCTTGATTTCTTCTAGTTCTTTGATTCGCTGTTGAAGCGCTTGCTTTTTTAAGATACCGTCCGCCAGTTCTGATTGCTTCTCTTTGAGTTTTTCTTGATATACATTTATTTCCTCTTGCTGTTTTCTCTCTCGAGTGGTGAGGTCCAGAACCTGCTCACGTAAATTTGCGATTTCTTTTGCATTGTTATCACAATCATTTCGTTTATTCTCAATTTCTAAATTTAGAGCGTTTATTTGCTGTTGCAAGGAGTTCTTTAACTCTAATCCTTCTTTGATTTGATTTTGAAGCTCTTCTTGGATTTCTTTATGCTGCTGATTTATTTGCACTAAGTTCGTATTTAAAGTGTCGATTTCACAGCGTAATGCGTCGTTATTTACTTTCAAAGACTCAATCTGAGTTGAATGATTTTCGATCATAGCTTTTGAAACTTTTAATTCTTGTTGCACCTTTTGTAACTCAGCTGCAAGATCATTTTTTTGAATACCATTTTGTTCAATCAGAGCTTTTTGGGTTGCAATTTCTTCATCTCTACTCAATAACTCTTGACGAAGTCGCACATTTTGGCTTTTCTCGTTCTCAATAGTTTTTCTTTGAGATTCATTCTGAGCAGTAAGGTCTCCAATTTGCTGAGATAAAGTTGTTTCCTTCTCTTTAGCAGTTGAGAGTTGCTCTTCTAACCTTGAAATTTCTTCTTGCTGATTGCTGATTTGTCCAGAAAGAGCCACAATTCTTTCTTTTAAATTGGATATTTTTTGGATATGAGCTTGAATTTCGTCAGTTTTTGACCTAGTCTCTAAACTTCTTGCTGAAAGTTCTTGCTCTAGTGCTTGTTTGCTATCTTCAAGTTCTTTGAGTCGCTGCTGAAGAGCTTGTTTTTCTAAGCTGCTTTGTGCTAGCTTTTCTTTGAGACCATTGAGTTCGGTTTGATTTTCTTCAAGTTTTTCTTTCTGTAAATCTATTTCTTCCTGATAGTTATTTACTTGTGTGGTGAGTAACTGAATTTTCTCCTGTAAATTCACGATTTCCTCCTCCATCTTCTTATTCTCATTTATTTTAATCTCAATTTCTAAATTTAGAGCGCTTGTTTGCTGTTGCAATGAAATTTTTAACTCTTCTATTTCATGATGCAAACTCTTATTCTCTGTTTTCAAAGACTCAATATGAGTTGACAGGCTTTCGTTACAAATTTTTGAATCTTTCAAATCTTGTTGAAGCTTCACCATCTCAGCTGCGAGATCATTCTGTTGAATACCATTTTGTTCAATCAGAGCTTTTTGGGATGCAATTTCTTCATCCCTATTGGACAACTCTTGACGAAGTCGCTCGTTTTCGCTTTTCTCATTTGCAGTAGCTTGATTTTGCGCTTCGTTCTGAGCTGCTAAGTCCTTTACTTGCTGAGACAAAGCTATTTCCTTCTCGTTAGCGGCCTTGAGTCGTTCTTCTAATCTTGAAATTTCTGCTTGTTTCTCCTCGAGGCAAACCTGTTTTGAAGTAATCTCTCCTTTCTGATTGCTGAATTTTTCTGAAAGTCCATCAATTGTTTCTTTTAAATTGGATATTTCTCGGATATGAGCTTGAATCTCGTCAGTTTTTGTATTATTCTCTAGAATTCTGACTGAAAGTTCTTTCTCTATGACTAGTTTGTTCTCTTCAAGTACTTTGAGTTGCTGCTCAAGTGCCTGTCTTTCTAAGCTGCTTTCTTTTAGCTTTTCTTTGAAGCCGGTGAGCTCAGATTGATTCTCTTCAATCTTTTCTCTCAGGACATTTCTTTCTTTCTGACCTTCACTTGCTTCCGTCGTGAGCAACTGAATTTTCTCCTGTAAATTCGCGATTTCTTCAACCATCTTTTCATTTTCAATTCTTTTATTCTCAATTTCTCCGCTTAAAGAACTTATTCGCTGTTGTAATTCATTTTTTAATTCTGAAGCCTCTTGACTTTGTTTTTGAGATTCTTCTTGATATTTCTTATACTCATCGTCAAGTTGCACAAGTTTTGCGTGTATTACTTCAATTTCTTGACGTAAGACCTCATTATCGCTTTTCATTGATTCGATCTGAGCTGACTGATTTTCGTTGATAGCTTTTGAATCCCTCAATTCTTGTTGAATTTTCAACATCTTAGCTGCTAGATCATTCTGTTGAATACCGTTTTGTTCAATCATAGCTCGTTGAGATGCTATTTCTTCATCCCTACTTAATATTTCTTTACGAAGACGCTCATTTTCGCTTTTCTCGCTCACAATGGTTTTATTTTGAGCTTCGTTATGAGCAGTCAGGTCTTCAAGCTGTTGCGTCAAGGTCGTCGCTTTATTATTGGCTTCAGCAAGTTGTTGCTCGAGTTTTCCAACAGTTGCTCGTTCTTCCTCAATGCGGCGGTGGCCAATTGCCAGTTCTTCCATTTGCTTGCTGATTACTTCTGAGAGCGATACTATTTTATCTTTGAGATTGGCGATTTCAAGAAACAGATTTCGGTTTTCAGTATTTTTTGCATTCTTTTCAAGCGTTTCTGCCTCAAGCTGCTGTTCTAATTCTTTCTTGTTCTCTGCAAGTTCCTTCATTTGCTGTTGCAGAGCCTGTATTTCTAAGCTACTTTCTCTCACTTGTTCTTCAAATTTATTTACTTGTATCCGATTCTCTTCAAGTTTTCTTTCATTAGAATCTATCTCCTCTTGTTGGTTGTTAGCTCGAGCAGTAACTAATAGCAGTTGCTCGTTTACATTGATGATTTCTTCCTTTAAACTAGCATTTTCATTCTTTTTGTTCTCAAGTTCTACGCTTAAAGCCGAAATTTGCTGTTGTAATGAATTCTTCAATTCTAGTCCTTCATGAATTTTATTCTGATATTCTTCGTGGAGTTTTTCATGCTCGTGACTCGTCTGAGTAAGCTTTGCATTTAATGTATCGATTTCACGACGTAAAACTTCATTATCTTTCTTGAGAGACTCAATCTGCATCGAATGACTTTCATTCAATGCTTCCGAATCCTCCCATTCTTGTTCAAGTCTTTGGATCTCAGCTATATTACTCATCAGCTCATCTTTAAGCTGTTGAATCTCCTCGAGGAGATTTTCCTTTTCTTCATTGAATTTCGCATTTATAAACCTTTCTTGGTTGAGAAACCTCTCAATTTCAGAGTCTTTATCCAGTATCTCCTTCTGTAGTTGTTCGTTTTCATTCTTCTGTTTCTCAATAGTTTGCCCATGTGAATGAATATTAGCATTTAGTTCTTCAATTCGCTGAGATAAAGCCACATTTTCGTCCTCAGCTTCTCTAATTCGTTGCTCTAATTTTGAGATTTCTATTTGTTTCTCTTCAGCAACCTCTTTCATTTTTGATACTTCCTTATCAAAGTTGATTTTGCTTCCTTCCAGCATTTCTTTCAACTCAACTATCTGCTCATCCTTAACTCGAACTTCTGATTGGAAATCACTGTGTAAGTTATAAAAGCAGTTTTTAAATGTTTCAAGCATGCTCTGTAACAACAAATGCTCTTTTTGAAGCCCGCTCAAGCAATCCTGTTCTTTCTCTAATTCATCTTCGAGCACAGAAATCTCTGCCTCTCTTTCCTCGACCTGAGCCTTCAGTTCTCTAATAGATCCTTCACTGCTCTCCAACGACATTTTAAGTTCTTCCACCAAATTCAACAGCTCAATAACCGTGTCCGTTCCTTGCTCTTTAAGGCGATTTAACCCAATTTGATCTAACGTCTCCTTGATAGTCTTCACAACTTCATTTGGTTTCCCTTTCCAAGCCTCGCTCTCTTTCTCTTCAACTGCGATTCTCAAAGCCATAAGGATCTCGAACAGAGCATGATCATAATTTCCAACAACCTGATTCCATTCGGCATTGTTCTTTTGAATTTCTCGATCTAAAACTTCTGAATACTTTTCTCCAATCTCACGATAAAATTTCAGCTGTTCGATTTCTCTCTTGAAACGTTGAATATCCTCCTGGAGTTCCTCTACCTCTTCGACTTTTTGATCGTCCTTCTCATGAAGAATCTCTATCTCCTCATTCAACCTGTTGATCTCATTGATCAACTCGCTGCTTTTGTTGGCTTGCTTTATCAGTTCCACCTGATACCCTTCTTTCTCATCTTGCAAGTCAGCTATTTTACCTTGCAGAACCTCCACCTGATTATTCAAATGGAGGACTTCTTGTTCGTAATCAAACCCTTGACCAATCTGTGCATCTTTTTCTTCGTTTTCTGCCTGCAGTTTCCTAATAGTCAGCTTAAGAGCGCCTATCTCAGCCTCTTTTTGTCTCAATTGCGTTGTCAGCTGAGAGATAATGGCTTCGCTCATCTCATTCTGCTCAGTGCTAACGAGCGTTCGAGACTGCTCGATACTCGTGGCTCTGCGAGACGGTGAAAGCTGATCTTCTTTCCTCGAGCGACTTAACGCTTGGGTTAGAAATTCAGGATCGCTGTCATGGTCTGTTTCTTGCTCTAATGGGATAGAATATTGCAACTCTATCGTCTTTTTATCTCGCTCAAGCCCTCTCTCAGCAACACTCATCGATGGGTTTCTCGAATGATTCTTAGTTGAAGGTACATTAAACTCTTTAGAGGTGTCAGCGATGGTTCCCTTCGAGACATGTATTGAAGATAGTTCCTTGAGGCTCAGGTCAAAATTTTCTGTTTTGTTTAGCATTGCCGCCAATTTCTTTATTGCCTTGCCATCGGTTTTCCCTTCAGCTTCAATCTGCCTTTCCCACTGCTGAATCTGACTTACCAGCTCTAACACTTTCTCGTTCTCAGCTCTCACCTGAGACGCGTTTTCGTTAACAATCACCACAGTCTCCTCTATCGGTATCCCGAGCTTTTCCAGAATTTTCACCATTCGCTGTGATTTTGCTCTTTCTTCCTCCAGCTGCGACTTCATATCCTTTAAAATATCCTCCTTTATCTCTATTTCATTTCGTGACTCTTCCACAAGCGCTTTCATCTTATTTTGCAGCTCATAGTTTCTTATCTGCTCGGCTTGCAATAATTGTTTCAAATCTTCTTCAAGGAAGTCCCCAGTTTCCTTATCCGTGTGCGGATAAGCATCTACAAGCTGTTTTTGTATTGAAGCAATGGTGGTAAAAAACATTTCTTCGCGTGTAAGTTCAAGGTTCGACTGCCCCGTTGACCTAGCTAACCTCCTTGGAAGCAACTCTTCATCGTCCATTACGCTAGCATCTCTATCCCAAGGCGATACCAAAGAAGTCGCTTGAGCTATCACCCATTTCATTTGCTCTTGCAGAGATTTCATTTCATTTTGTATGCGTAAATTTTCTTCCATTATATTGTCAATTTCATTCTGCTTTGCTTTAAGCTGCTGATTCAAGTTGGAGCGCTTTTTAATCGAATCTTGGAGCATGTCCTTAAATTTTTGACATCTTTCGCAGTTATCCGGAAGCTTATCGTCCTCGTCGAAAAAATCTTGCCTCAAAGCCAATGTATGAGATGGATCATGGGTCGGTGATAGCTTAAACCAATCTTTTCCCATCGTTGGAGCAGTGTGCTTGCGCAGAGACCTTGCAATTTGCTCTCCTCTTTTCGGAGAAGTCAACACTATTTCATCTGATAATGAACTCGATGGAGACTCTTTAGAAAACGACCTTGAAAGGCTATCTGGAGATTTTGACCGGTTTCTTTCCGACTTTGGTGAGATAAGTGATAAATTTGCTTTATTAGTGCTGAATAATTTAGTATTTGTTGCTTTCTTTGAAGGCGTTAACGTGAGACTTTTCGTACCGCCTTAAACGAGTTATTTTCTGCTTAAGGATATGAGTGAATTACTTCTGATGGAATATTGATTGTCTTTTTCGATACTTTTCGGTTTAATCAAACGTTCCGTTAGCCCTTTTTGCTTTTTTCTCGTTGGAAGCGTGGAAGAGGGCTCAGCGTCGCCAAAAGTTTTCGTTACAGAATCTGCAGTCGCGGTTTTTCTATGCGCCGCAGTGTACATAATTAAACTCAATTGTTTGCAATAAAAGAGAGAGTGCCCTCTCAACAATTAATATAATTTAATTAGCATTACTTACACTGAATTGAATGAGTATCTGAATCATTTATGACGGTTAAATAATTCCTGTCTTAAAAAAATCCATCGTAGCGCGTCATTGCTTGCTATAACATTGGTTTTGAATATTTTTTCATGAGGAGTTCTGGTGATGCGGTTTATATATGAGATAATGTATAGGTGCGTATATATCTCGAGTAAGTTTTATCACATAATTGCTTACACAACTCAAAAGAAGGGTAGTAGTACGCGCAAATATAAATTTAGGTCCTATCAAAGCAATTCTATTCATAAATTTCTCAGCTTAACCAAGCTGCGGGGAAAGCGCTGGGAGTCGATTCAAAGTAATCGAAACAATAAAAAAATTAAGCCGGCCTAATCGTTGGAGTAAGCGGACAGTTCCCTTGCTGATTCAGAAAATTGTCATGATGACTGCTCGAGTGGCAATCGAAGACCTTTACGTCGCATATCTTGTGATTTCCTTCGTCCACTTCTTGATTGCTCTCGGTGGTAGTATCAAGCTCAGAGTTCTCTAAGCCTCTTTTCTTCTCATACATTTTGTCCTTCTCATCGATGTAATTATTGTAATGTTTTGATATTGGTCTCACTTCTGTAACCTAACCAGCCCCGAAAGCCACTTACATATCAATAAAGCGAGTCAGGTTACCTTAGATAAATATTTTAAGAATTTCCCGAGACACCTGAGCTCACGATCGCACTTTTCTCCTTCGAAAGGCTTGAGTTGAATCGCATTGTCAACATGCTGATAAATTTGCATTGAATTGTCCTAAATGTGATAAAATTCCATTCAGCACTCTTCGCCAAGAAGGAAAATGATGAATACGTCAACAAAGACCGTATTTGCGGGGTTCAGACCCAACGACCAAACATCTTTTAAATATTGACACCCTTCCAGTTTCTTGCAGTTGTCCCTCGTGTAGAGCGCATATATATACTTGTTGATTTCAGTAGCTGCGGCGACTTTCTTTGCGTACTAATCACAGAGCTTAATTCACCAATTCACATAAGAGATTGACTTTATCATCACCGCAGGTGTAAATACATATATTGAACAAGGAAGACATGCTCTCGAGGAACTCGAGTAATCCTGGACGAGGTATCACGTACTTTACAATCAATTGGCCATCTTTTTCTAGCTAATTGGATATGGCGGGTAAAGTTCAAACTTTTTGATTGGAGAGATCTACCAATATGTGATGGAACTTGCCTTCAGGTACACGACCCTGCGTATGGACAAGCGTCTCGTCAAGATCAAGGACGAGAGTCTTTTTCTCCTAGCAATATAGATGAGAATTAGCAGATAAGAGAGAAATATCTTACCTTTTGGTATATTCCGTTGACGATGAGGACATCAGGCGATTGGTCCATGGAGGAGGGAGCGTGCTGTCCATTGAAGTTGTCGGTGGTGTGAGACATCGAGTTCCATTTTTGAATGGGTGGCTTGGAGGCCTCTCTGAAAGCTTTAGAGAGGAATTGGGAAGCGTGTTGTAAGGATTGTTACTTTTACAAGTGGCTGCTCGGCGAAAATTAAACATTTTTTTAATCTTCTCCATAAGCAAAGGGAATTGGGAGGTGTCTGTAGGCGCTCAGTGTAAAGAAAACGAGGACCTCTGCTTAGAAAACAAAAAATTTATGCGTGTATTTTTAAATCTTAATTCCGTTTCTAATTTTTCGGGCTTAACGACTTTCCATAAAACCAGTGCAAGTCGACCGATATTTTCTGTCAAACTGGTTAACTTTTGAGAAGAAAAAAGATTCTTGTTTGGATAAATTAAAGAGATCATGGGTGCTTTCAGTTTATTTTCTGAATGGAAGTTCAATGTAAAAGGTGGTATTCACAACTGTTTTAAACCTTTGGTAGGTCTGGCTGAAAAAATAGCATTGAATTCTCGTTGGCGAAGTCGTTCCATTATTGAATTTAATGATGTACTTTGGTCTGCATCGGTTAAAACGGTCATACAGTTACCTTACTGGATCTGCCTCAGTTACTTTTCTTGAATGCTTATCTTTCCGTTATTTTGCTCATTCTTCGAAGACGACACTAACCGTCCTTTTCGAGAGCCGATTTTGGACTATTTGGCCATGAGAAAGCAGAAGCCTATTATTGATTGAATGAAAGACTGATGCTAGGGGATAAATGTCTTCTAATCGTGATTTAAATGAAGAAATCATGGTAAAAGGGTTTTCTTGAATTAATATGTAATAATGTCACTAAATTTTCGGAGGCTAGAGAATCGTAATAGAGCTACCTTCGAGTATAAAGTCGAGAGGGTTGAGAGAATGTTCTGTAGCTTATGGTCTATTCTGCGTCTTCAGAGAATAAAATGAAATTCTTGTGCAGAATCCTTTGAGGACATTCCACTCTAGCCTTGGGAATCTTTGTGTTTTGTTTTTATGGCTGCGTCTTCTAGGAGGATTGCATGGTCTTCAGGAAACCATTTATATCCTTTATTGTAATTTTAGCTGGTTGAGAAGTAATCAATTTGCTTTACTAATTTCCTTCAGAGTTGTACCTTACTGTACCTGGAAATTTTCAGTTTTTTAATAATTTCTTAATCTAGCTAGCTCTCATTTCTTAAATCAATTATTTCCTAGAGTTTCTCTATGATAACAGGATTTTATTTAAGTATTCTCTTTTCACTCACTAGTCAAGCCACTTTATATAGACTTTCGATATAGTCCATTTGAAAAGGTCCACTAATAATGAACGGAAATTACATGTATTTGTTCCAATTCTTACTTTACTAAGTAACTATTTATGATAGTCTTGAGGATTCGATGAGCATAAACCCAATTTCTGGCTACCACACAGCCCATAAACTAGTTTGAGTCCTTCGAGATCACCTTTACTCAACTTTGGTTCTCTCTCTCTCACCTTCAGTTTCTCTCTCTGCTGTTCTGATATAGGTCCATCTTCTTTCGCACGCATCTCACCATTAATCCAATGATAATGCATGATAGACTCTGGATCATAACTCCCAATTGGGTAGAACTTAGGTTCTATGATATAATCAGGGTCCCTGCTTTCAACCAATTTTCGGTCTACTTCCACGTAAAAGTCCCTATCATGTCTCTGATGCTCATGAACGAAACCAAGCGTATGCATAATCTCGTGCATAACTGCAAACACGGATGATTTCAACGGCAAAGTAATCGGAGTAGATCCTTCAGCAGTACGACCAATTCCAGACATTGGACTGTCACTCCAATCATTCAAGTAAAAATGAATATGAGAGAGCTCAGTCTCACAATTCTCGTTTTGTATAGGTAGCTTCGTAAATTTAATCCCAGCCTCAATAAATTCGACTATCGCAGCCTCTATGTTATTCCTCAATTGGATATCTACTATAGCTGCATCAATACAATATGGAATTCCCGTAGTTGTCGCCTCATGCCATCTCCAATTATCAATGTGTTCGAGACTTGCGATATTGCTTTGCTGAATAAAATCCCCGTATTTTTCGATGTCCTCATAGCCAGTTTGATTCCAATCGTCAAAAGACAAATCATAAGTTTTGTTCCTCGCTTTTAATTCCCAGTTTTTTATGCGCTTCAATCGCTCTGGTGTAATTCTGTAGCCACTGCCAGAACCATTCCTTCCCCAAGAATGAACGCCAATTAGACTGTATTGTTGAGTTTGAGGATCGTACAGGAAAATTCCACTACCGCTCTGTCCAGTCTGGGTGGAAATTTTATAGTCAAGCATATCATCAGTGACATTTGCAATCTTTCCTTTCATAACAACATGTCGCAGGTATTGGGGCTTATCACCTACGTATCCAGCAATGATTACGTTTTCACCTCGAAGAAAAGTATTATTTGCAAGGCCGAGTTCAATGAAACCTGTCTCGGTTCCAACATCTCTATCAAGAAGCAGGATAGCGTAATCTTCATAGACACCTGAGCTCTCAAATGCCTTAGGAATATAAGCATCGATGACTTTGCATGTATCGAAGGGAGCAAATCTGCCGTTGGCGCTTGGTACGAATTGAATACTGCTAATAGGATGTTTCCTTTTAGTATTATTCTTGAGGTCGTAAAGCACATGTGCGGAAGTTAGCACCAAATCCTTCCCAATTAACACTCCTGTGCCCCATTGAATTCTATCTTGTAAATTTATCTTCACAATTCCAGAAGCGTTTCTTGGAAATGTGCTCATTTCAGCAAGATCGCTGATTTGATCTGTTAATTGTAGGCTGAGCATCTCTGAATATGAAGGTGAAGAGTTGTTCAATAGATAAGAGAGTAATTTGGGTTCATTGCGTGATTTGAGTCTGAAAGATGCAGTACGCGTGTCTTCCTTCAGCGTGTTTAACTTAATATACCTCGTCAGACTGTTGGATGTGCTTGAAATATTGGTATTTGAAGAGGCTTCATTGGGAGAAGATACCTCAATTAACCCAAAGTTGTTATTGTCACAAGGTTTGATCAAGCAATTGAGAGTATTCGCTGTTTGTACTTCCATGGAGAAGTTTTTACTTCCAATTACCTTTGAGAGTCTGACAAGCGGCAGCATATAACTGAAAAAATACAGAAAGAGTAAAAAGAGCTGACTGAAAACCAACAAGAGATTTCTTTGTTATGTTTTGGTAGGAAGAATATAATAATCTTAATGATTTTGTTGTAATAAAACCTGATGAAACCAAAGAATACCAGAATGTGTCATTTACATTTATTACACATAAGTAAATGCCATCAAGATATCATGGCTTACCTTCAAACACTTCGGCATGCAAAATTTCTTGAATACATACGTGACCTCCGGGCTCACATGAATTCATTAGTAAGATAGATCTCATAAATTTATTCTTTGAAAACCAACAAACTCAGTCAAATTTTGTTTAATCTTTAGATTCTTCACAACAACAAAAAACGAGAGAAGAATAAAAAGAATTCAAGGCTTTCAGAAACTGTTTAGCAGGTTAGATATTTAACTTATTTACTATATATCCGATGGTAACAACAAATTTAAAAGAAGAGTTTAAAAGAAAAACTTTTGATGAATTTATCCTAAAATCAACAGTTTCACTACTTTTTGGTTGATTTAATAATTTCTTCGAACTTTTGAAAGCTAAATGGCTTTTGCACCACTCCATCGAAATACTGTCTCTCTTGAGAATTACTTTTCAGTTCGATTCCACTAAGCAAATACACCTCGCAATCCAAACATTGCTTTTCTATCTGCTCTCTAATAGTCTTAGCGGCCTGAATCCCATTCATAAATGGCATTTCATAGTCCAAAAAGACAACTCCAATATCCTTAGAGTTTCCTTCAAATAGCTCAACGGCTTCCTTCCCATTCTTCGCGATAAGATGACCAACTTTCAACTGCCTGGAGTAATTTGCAAGAATATCCAAATTGAAGAAATCATCATCTGCAAATAGCACTTTTTTATCGAATCCTCCACTCATTCGCTTCAGACTCGTTGGAGCTTCCAGCTCAATCGAATCGAGAGTTTGAGCGAGTTTTCGATAGGTACAGGGCTTCGCGAGAAAGAAATCAGCAGCGATTTCTCCCTTCGGATTCGTACATTCTTCAATCTCTTTTTCCACAACGTTCCCGCTAATGATAACGATTTTGCTGGCCTGGAAATTATTCGCTTTTTCCCATTGTCTAATCTGTCTGATCGCCTCTTTTCCCTTCATCGACCGCATCTCAAGGTCCATCGTGATGAGCGAAAAATGATTTGCTCCATAAGATTTCACCAGTTTTACGGCCTCTGCGCCATCTGAGGCTAATATGACTTCTTTGAACCCATACTTCTCAAGCATCTTCATATTAATCTCCTGGTTAATGGAGCAATCATCTACCACTAACGCCCTCAACGAGTGTCTTTCATTATTCAGTGTCGTTTTACTTAAAGACTCTATCTCTGTAGACTCTTTTGGGTCCGATGAGGTCGTAGTAGTTGGAATAACTACCCTAAAGCAGCTTCCTATATTCTCTTGACTCTCGACGAGTATCTGACCTTTATGCAGGTTCACGATGGATTTCGAAATCCATAGGCCGAGCCCCAGCCCTAATTTCTTAGCGCTGGAATTCGAACCTACTTGCGCAAACTTATCGAAGATAACCTTTTGGTTTTCGTCGCTGATGCCGCATCCTGAGTCTTTGACTTCGATGATAAAATACCCTTTTTCTCTTTTTTTGAAGCTTTTAAACCAGCTTGGGTAGAAGGCTTCATCTCCTCCTTTAAGCCATTGAGACAGAGCAATGTTACTTGCTGTATAAAATTTCGTGTTGGCTGTTGTCTTGTTTACCTCAGGCCTCCATGAGAAGGAAAGTTTGATAAACCCTTTCTGAGTAAATTTCAGGGAATTACTCACGAGGTTCAAAATAACTTGAGTCATTCTTTCCGTGTCGAATTCCAGCGACGTTGGAAATGAATTAGAAACGTCCAAAATAGGCGCCAGGCCTTTGCCATGGATAAGATCTTTGCATATCGTCCAAATTTCTTGGATAAACAGCGGCATTTGGGTCTGAACGGCTGTAAGCTCGGTGCTTGTAGTAGACTCGCCAGTCTTCTTTGAGTCCAAGATTGTGATGAGGATATTCTTGAGAATTTTCGCACAAACCAATGATTTTTTCAAAATTTGGCCAACCTCGGGTGAAACCTTCATTTCGGAGAGAATATGGAGATTTCCGAGCAGTCCATTGAGAGGATTGCGCGTCTCGTGAGAAAAGCTGAGTATAAACGTTTCTCTATCGTCCAGAGCCTGCCGTAAGTCATTGTTTGATTTCTTCAGAGCTTCGTTCTGTTCAGCGATGGTTTTCTGTAAAGCATTCCATTCAGAGTGGATTTTTTCTCTTGTGTAGACTTTAAAGAGGATGAAAAGGCACTGTATGAAGAAATACCGTAGCATCGTGACGAACGCTCGGTTCACGGCTATCAGGATGTCTTCTCTAGGGGCAGTTTCCACGAAAGTTAACACACGTTCGCGGATTATGTAAATAGTACCCAAGATCACAAGAACACTATAGATTGCGATCATTCTCTTGGTTTGAAGAAACGTGAACATAAATATTAGACCTGCCCATGGCATGAAATAAGGGCCAAAATAGTCTGGAGAGTACCAGTAGATGTACACCATGGAGTATGTCACTAGTAGCACAAGAACTGAAAAGGCTCGATATGCTTTCAGTGCGATCGTCGAGATAATCGGAATTGAGACAGAGAAATGAAGCAATGCTCTCTCTATCGGCAAGGAACCGAAGAAGAATGAAATTAGAAGTGTAGGATATACGATAAATATGAATCCATAGACTAAAAAGTAATTTAAATACTTCCTTTCGATGTACTCGAGCTGGCCTTGCATTGAGCGAGGCGGTTGGCAGATCGGCTCGATAATAGAATCGTGGATCCACATTTGTTTCGGGCTCTTGCTTCTGTAATTTTATTCTGGGAAATATATTACGTATGATATTTTGTATACGTTATATTATCGAATGGATCTACAGTATCAAATGATTCTCAAATGAGTGATGTATTTTTAATAGCCAATGGGTTTGAATAGAGCCCTAAAGGTGAGTGAAAAAATGAATTTTTTCCCTTTTTGCGGCTTACATCTTGGCTGAGAACCCAACCTATAGCTGTGCCAAGGAACGATGAGAACTGGAAGTCATTTAAATAGTCATATTTATTGAATGCATTTATAGAAATTACTCTTTAATTTGATTCAAGATTGTGAATTTTGAAACATTAATAAAGACGTAAAAGTTTGCAAACCCTCATTACTATGGAATACCTTGCTGTCTATGAATTTTGATAAAAAGAAATAGAAATCAAGTTGCACATCTTTTGCTAATCACCATGTTTCAAAACATTCTTCAGAGGTTGTCCTTAAACTTTCAATGAGTAAAAAGTGAGCACAATGCGCGCGGTGAAACATTTTTTCTCAGAATCTTAAAGATAAAGAAATGAAGTAATTGCATTTCCAGAACGTTTCTATTTTGCCAGACAGAACAAGAGATCTTTCGCAGTGTATTAATTAGAAGCATTTCATCGATTTTTTTTTGGTACCGAAAGAGGGGTGGGTACATAGTCTAAATAAAATTTTATTTAATTTTGATGCAGCAGATATTTTTGGTAGTCTAGCCCGGATTGCATATTTGAGATAAAATGCCCACACTATCAGCATTTTTCAAATTTTTCATCTTGAATCGAACCACGTATCTATAGCCTTGCTCACTCTCAGCTGCAAAATCACCAATTCATGCTAGAGCTAATAATCTGAACAGTTTTAAGTGTCAGTGTAGTTATTTTCTGAGGCTTCCAAATCCATTTCCACTCAAAATAATTCGTATTCCTCAATTTCGAAATCGAAAACCCTCTGAGCTCAATTTGTGCTTCAATGCCTTTTAAAAATTGAATTTATCAAAAGGTTTCTGTCCCACTTTGTTTTCAATCTTCGAAATTGGGAAAAGTAACAAGAACATGCTAACATTTAATTGCCAGCTAGGAATCTTGTAGATTGCTGCTTTTCTCAGGAAAGGAATAATCAATAGTAACTTTTTTCCCCTCTCGCATTGATTTTATCTGATTCGTTGATAGTCATCTGAAACCCAGCATAACAAATATAAACCTCGAAAATTCTGGCTTGAAGACCGCATCCAATTACCGCCATAAGCAAATCCTAATTTTGGTTAGGAATTCTGCAATAAAATCTTGAATCTGAGAATGGATAAAAATGAAAATGAAAATAAAATCGGTAGCTCATTAATTAGCTCTCTCGGCGCTCCTTTGTATGAAAAAAAAAACTGCTCATCTGTTTCCATTACTGATGAAAAGAATGTGAAAAACGCGTCTGCTCTAAAACTCTAACACTAATTTATCGCTATTGTGGTACCCACTATTTCTTGATGACTCATGATCTTCTGTGGATGCAACCAAATATCGCTCTTTATTGAAGACGAGGTGTTTTTGATTTTAAAGATGTTATACATGCCAGAAATATATAAGCAATTTGATTCGATTACTCAGACAAATTATGCAAATAAAAATAGAAATCGGATGCTTTTGACCTTCATTTCAAGCCCAATTTTAGCTAATTTTCGAAGGTTTCTAATTACAAATCAGTACGAATCCCAAATACGCGCTTTACGGAAATCATTCGAATAAATTTCCTATCAATATAAATGACCATTCTTATCAAAACCAAAGGACATTCTCAATCCATTCTTGACTTAAGTCTCATGAAACTCCTTAAGGTAACTTATAAAAAACATCCAGCAAATTGACAAGAGTGGTGAAACTACTAAAGTCATACTCTTCAACGAGTTTTTTGACGTATGACAAGATCTGCATGGTCTGGTGTCTGGATTCTTTCAAAGTTTCAAGGAAATTTGTCGGGAGAGTCCTCGAGCCGCAAATCTTGCATTTCCGGCAGCACTCCCTTGCGAATTTTCCTCTACGATGGTTGTAATGCTTAAATAGCTGAGGAAAAATAATGAGAACCTCAAAATTATCAAACGTGGCCAGAGACCTAACTGTGAAGGCTCTTTCTGATGAATCCATAGTTAGTACGATAAGGGTGATTAGTTTATTCGTACAGTATAGCATCGGAGCTAGCAAATTACAGAAATTATTGTCATCTAGCAGAGTCTTCTTTCCTCCCGCAAGAGACTTCAAAGTCTCGTTTATCTCGTCAAACGTCTTCTTGAGTTCTTCAATACAAGCGGTTTTCTCGAAGATCAGGTCCCAGTATTCTTGTTTTACGATACATATCTTCTTATTCTTGCTGTAAGACATATGTTCTTTAAAGCGGTCCCAGATGTCCAGGAGGCACTCGGCTTGGATGTCTATTAGATGGTTAAGGTCTACATTTTCGATATCGAAAAGGTAGAGTAGGCAATTTATCACTTCTGCGTTGAACCTGAGTATGTCAACTATTAGGTCAGATCTCACCTTGAGATGATTCATCACCAAGGTAGAGATCTTCCGGCAGAACTTGAGGCAGTCTTTGCTGTGGATTTCTTGGTTTTGAGGGCTCTCAGTGCTTGAAAATTGAATTTCCTTGCTTTTGTTCTGAGGCGTAAAATTCCCTTGAGTCTCCACCTCCAGCTCCATTCGCTGAGAGTTGGTATCAGTGGAAGGGTCAAAGATGAGCTCTTCGCAGCCCATATAATTGGTTTGGTACTTATTGAGAGAAAACATTGTGTCCTGAGAGGTAGATGAATTAAAAAATTTAATGAATTATTAGGTTGACCGTGGAAATTTCTCCTTTATACACAAAACTAACAGAGCCAAGGTTTTTGATAGAACAGTGCTGGAATTTAATAATTTTACGAAAAAGTTGGCGTCGCTATTTATTGTATTCAACGAAGAAAAAATTTTTTAAGAAAACTTTTATTGAAACGTTCTAAATTAATCGGGATTCGACTATGAGTGAATATTAATAAATCTAGATCAATAATCAAAAATCAAAATTCAAATCGAATTATCAGATCAAAACGATCTTTAATTATCCAGAAAGTTGTATCGAGGTGCTTTCCAGCTTTAAAAATTATAATCAACTAAAGAACAGAAAATAGTTTCTCAAACTGTCAGCAATTGCTGAACTAGGTTCTTGTTGACGTAGTGGAAATAAGGTCCACAAGGTCCAGCAACAGACCGGGAAGATATCGAAACATGTTTGATGTTTGAGACTCCGCAACCCGCCAAGTAAATATAGAAAAATACCGAAATTAAAGATTTTTGGAAGCTTTTCTTTTTTCTGTTCTCTATAAATTTTACGACCTAATAAATTATAATGATTTGTAAAACGAGGGCGAGAAAGTTCGATCCATGCAACGAGAGGTGTTGAGAGGGAACTAACGTTGTAAATGGCATCTTTACGGTAATTTCCACTCAAGATATGCTTAGGGAAGAAAGATGAGCACCGATATGATCTCTTGAGAAAAACAGAACAGTCAGCTAATTACGCGAATCCTAGCCAAATGTCGCTATTTTGTTGAGCTTAAGGTGGAGAGACTTGCCTCCAGGCTGTTCTCGATGTTTATGATCCTTTTTTTAATGCCTTGGTCTTAATCATAGCTGTTTTCCTTAACTTATAGGAATTATTTTATTTCGGTTCCAAGCTTCCATGAAGGAATTAAAGAAATTTATTTAGTTGATGGGTTTCTATCAAATGAAATTTCTACAACAAAAAGGAAGAAAAGTCAAAATTCATCAACTACACAGACAAGCTCTTTGAAGGTCTGCCAACCCAAAGATTTCTTCTGAATTTAAAGTGAGTCTTCCAACTCGAAACTTTAGTTATCAATGCTCATTATGGATGAGTACTCAAGAATAAAGTAGAACAATTGCATCATGACATTTTTTTCCCGTTAGTTCAACGAGTGCAATTAGGTGATTCTTAATAGAGAAAAGAATGAATACATAATTATAGATTTTTTAAAGCATCGGCTCTGAAAACCTCAAGCTTCCCTGATTAGTGTTCTTCTAGCCATAAAAAACCATCATACAGATTGTGAAAGATCAGTACTACGCTATCGCCCTTGAGTAACGCGAAAATTTTTCAATTATGTCAATGCCAGCTAGCCAATAATTAGGTGTTGGCTGCCCTTGTAAGATTTTTTATTAAGATCGTGTTTTATCTTCGATTAGTTTGGAAGAGGTTTATGGTCTCAAAGGAATTATTTTTTGTCAGTTTGAATGAAATCTGTCATTCAAAGATAACCATGAACTCGGTTCGCAAGGTTCCATTAAAGAATGAGCAGGATTTTTACTTTCGATGATTTGTTTATCAAATCCATTTTATGATCTGTATCGTTTTTATGCTCGTTCGCATAAATTAACCTTTCTCTGAGCTGGAATAACTTCAAATTATTAGAGATGATGTGACTTCTTGGTCATATGAGTCTCTTTTTTAGTTTTTCGAGGGCTGAAGCTACCAAAATTGAAACAACATTGATTGCTTGCCTTCTTTTGAGATATATGCATTACAACTATCTAATATCGGTAATAGTATCGAATTGGTATAATGTCTATGTTCATACTTAAAGAAGGCATTTATTCTGGATTTATGAGAGATTCCAGTTATTATTTGAAGGTTCAATTGGCAAATGAAAAAGGAAAAATGAAAGCAACTTGAATAACTTCCTATGAATAAAAATGACAACTATGAAGCGGAATGAACAATATATTAAGAAATACAAAGAACAAAAGCAGAATAAGCTCTAATGAACTAGTTTTAATGAGAGCTCTTAAAATACCTTGTAATTAATGCCTTTTTATTGAAAATATTCGCAAAACTTCATGAATCGAACTCTTCCACGAAATGTTTGACAAGCTGTAAGATCAAAGTTGCTTGATATTAGCCCCCTCTAAAATAGAAAGGAAATCAATTTCTTAAGATTCGATTAGCAAAATTTACATTTGTGGTGGCATAATGGTTGTAAGAGCGAAGGAGTCAGGAGAGAATAAAAAGACCATCAAAGTTATCAATAGTGAAAGAGAGATCTCATAACGTCAGTCTGTAAATACTGACTTTGAAGAATGTTTAGTTAGCTAATTTGAAGAGTAAAGCAACTAAGGCAACAAGCTACAAAAGGCATAGCATCTTCAAGAAGGCATTTTGTTGTTTATGCTTTCCAAGTCTCACTCATCTATTTGAATCTCTTCTTGAACCCTGATCTACAGTAGCGAATGGAGCCCTCTCTTTTCTGCAGAAATCTCACATTTTCGTTGTTGAGATACTGGGAATCAGATTATACTTGAAGAAGTTGTCGAGGACTTTTCAAGTTACCAGGATAAGATTGCTTATCTCGTATACTCTGCTCTCTCTGTGCAAAGTATCTGCTGGAGAAGTAAACAGGTTTAATTTTAGTCTAAATTCTCACTCTAGCAAGAAAAAACCCAAACTAAAACAAAATAATCAGAAGCCATTCTTTCAAGGGCTATAAACTTCGAATTTCACGAAATTACCATATCACATTGTGAAAACATGAAATTAGACTAATTATAGTAAATTTATTCTTGTACGTGGACGATTTCCGCTCTTATGAGCTTAGATGCAGAAAGATAGATTATTAGATGATCGTATAACTCTTCATCTGCTTTTTCCTTGAAATAAAAGAACTTTAATTGAAAGACTAGACAAAGACTCATCGATATTCTGTTTGATTAATTCGAAGAACCCCAAATCCGTAGTTAACTTTTTGCCGTTCAACGTTAATTTTTTGCATGCTAGTTTCGATTATTGCAATCTTTCAAGATTTCTGAAATATCAGAAATGTAGGGTATTAGCTGCATTTGGATATCTGATGAATAAAATTTTTCCTTCTCAAGAATTTGCAATTTAAGGTGAAGAAGTCAGATAAATATCAATTGTTTATTGATAGCAGAGAACCAGTGAAAAAGTAGGGTCAGGTTGAATCTACAGACTAAGTTATCACTCATTAACAACTATACTCAAGTTTAACTATTCTAATATTTATGATTTCATATTTTCAATCTCTCCTTTCAGATAATAATATTGGGAAGAATATTTGAGGAAATTTGAAGTTCAAATAAAATATTTAGCTCATTCTTTACAAGCCATTTCCTTTATAATCATTTCCGCGCCATGTTTTTCAATCTTTCATCAGCCCAAAATTTGAGCTTGCTGCTGGAGATACATCTGTTCACATTGAAATTTCAAAACCTGCAATCAAGCGTGTTTCCTCGATAATTACTTTCATGAATTCGCGCCGCAAGTATACATAAAGCCAAACGATGAAAAGAACCATTAATATGGAAAAAAAATTTTTACAAATCTTTGAAGTCATATTTAAACGATTTCACTCGAAGGTTGAATATTTCAGATGTTTTATCTCAGGCGATATAAATTTAAAGCCAACAAAAAGAACGCAGCTATCTTTACTTGATCTGCCTTTGCGGTTAGCTGGTCCATGAAATTCAGACTTAAACTCGCACTCTGGAGCTCTTTCTCAAGATAGAGCAGAATATCAGTTTAGAGAAAGAAGAAAGTCAGCCATTTGCTATTTCATTAATTGTATTGCTACAAGAGGCACTATTGTTCACCTTCTCCGAGGATTCAAGAGATAAAATGCCTTGTGTGTGACTCGACAATGATAGCTAGCATGCTGAAAGATTCCACTAAGGTCCATTTAGGTTCATTAACATTCAATTGAAAGTTACTTTTATCTTGCTTCTGAGTGCTTTGCTTGTTTAGAGGTTTGTACTCATTTTTTGCATCCAAGGTCCATGATATTGAAACAACAAAGCTTCCCTGCGCGCTATAGAGACCGTTAGATGACCCAATTTTATTTCAGCGTTTGAGCCCAAGAGAGCGATTTCCTCTAAGATCATTTTTAGGAAACTTGAACTGGTTTCATTTATTTTTCTTGTCTTAATTGCGCTACTTAGAAAGTGTTAAACTTAGAGCCCACAGCTGTCGTTCTCTCTCAGTAGCACCATTAGTCCTTCAACCTAGGTTAAGTTGCAAACTACTTTAAATATATGAGTATATGAGGTACTTTACAATATCACGGATAAACATAAATGAATAAAAGGACCCACATTCACAAGAAACTACGAGTATTCTAAAAAAATCTCACTGAATAAACATTTGTCGCAGACCTGGATGTATTAGATAAGGTTCCATTAAAATACTCTGTATGCTAAATCTATCAAGTTAAAAATTGAAGAAAATTTGTTAAATCTGTATTCTTCAACAAATTTGTGAGCAAGCGATAAAGCCATCATGGTCTGCCGCCTCGCTCCTTCCAAAACCACTAGAAAATCCTTAGGCAAGGTCTTTGAGCGACATATCTTGCATTTACCGCAGCATTCCAATGCAAATTTGCCTCCACGATGATTGTAAAAACGAAAATGTTGAGGAAAAACGATGAGAACAATAAAATTATTGAGTGTGGGTAATGCTCTGACAATAGCAGCCTTTTTCGTGGAATCAGTTAGAAGCAAGATGAGGGCAATCAGTTTATTCGTGTAATAAAGCATCTGAGCCAGCAAGCTGCAAAAAGTCGCGTCATCCAGAAGAGATTTCAATGTAGGCTCCTTACAAGACCCCTTCATCTCCTCGATTATCCTCTTAAAGTTCTCGTTACAAGTGGTTTTCTCGAAGATTATGTCCCAGTATTCCTGCTTGACAATACATATCTTCTTATTCTTGCTATAAGTCACATTCTCTTTGAACAACCTCCAGATCATCATAAGACATCCGGCTTGAAGCTCTATTAGATGGGAGGTGTCAACTTTCTCGAAATCCAAGAAATATAGCAGAGATATCATCACCTCGGCGTTGAACTTGAGTATGCTCTCTACCAAATCTGACATCGCCTTGAGATGATTTATCACCAAGCCTGAAAACTTCCTGCAGAAGGTAAGACACCCTTTGCTATGGGTTTCTTGATCATTGGAGCCCTGAGCGTTCAATAAAACGGTCTCTTTGGCCTCGTTCACGGGGCGGAAAGTCGTTGGAGTCTCAATCTCTATTTCCATTCGCTGAAGGTTGGTGTATGCGGCAGAAACCTCTGGCATCCTTGAGAAATCAAAGGTGTATTTGTCATTGATAGGAAGCTCGAATTGGTACTTGTTGAATGAAAGCATTACGTTCTTTGGGAAGCTACAATTAAAATATTAAATGAATTATAGGCCGGTAGAGTAGTAAGTAGCTTCTATTAACCGAGCTACGAGAGCTCTATTATAGAAATTTATTATTTCAACTAATAATCAAATGTGAATCAGAGTCGATAATTAAATTGTTAAGCTGATAGGAAAAGCAATTTTTTTAGATAAATTAATTATTCAGCGTCTTGAATTAATGGAAATGCAAAATTAAGATCAATATTAAAAAGAATTTGAAAATCAAATTAGTCATAGAATAATCGAAAAAACGATTCGGAAGGATCTTGAATGATCCAGAAAGCATTAGTTAAAGCTTTCAATAAATACGAAATTGAGATAGTTTCAGGTTAAGGAATTCAGTATGACGTTTAAAAGAGCTTTGAAGTGGGTTCTAGCGATGTAATTAAGCACACACAGTTATTATCGAGCTCAAGTTCTTACGGACTTGGGCTTGTGAGCAAGCTACTCCTGCATAAACGAAGAAAAAGTTCAACAATTAAATTATTGGAAGCCCTTCTTTTTTTTGACATCGTGTAGCATTTAAATATCAATACAATAATAATCGTCTACGAACCAAGCACATACAATTTACAAATAGCGTCGCCTACTTATGTGGGATCCCTTATCGTTGGAGGACTTCAGAGCGCTTTCAAGCCTTGAGGTAATGGAAAGCGAAGGATGATCTTTAGAATAATGTTTCAACGCGCATATATTTCTATCTGATTAGGAAGAGATAAAATTGACCGTTGAGCGCTCAAAGTTCAGAACAATATCATTATATTCTTGAATTCCATTTTTTGAACTCTTGCGAATTAGGTTTATTTGCAATATTTTTGTTGAAATTCGTTTTGCTTTGATATTTTCCAAATGTTCAGAGCTTCTAAAACTGTCCATATATTAAGAATTAGAATTAAAGATGTTTAGGCAGCTGGTTGAGCTGATTTATAAGTGAATTTGAGAAGGATACAGAAATAACTATTCTGGTTAAAAAAAGTTGTAAACTCTCTCAATCGATGAAAGGAAGTCCTTATTCCACCACACATTCAATACAATATAATTATGAAGTAGGGATCTGAAGCTGAATTAAGAGAAAGCAAAGGATCTCTTCATCTTTACTCTAAATTTCAGGAAAATCGAAGTCTTAAAGAACGAATATAATATAAAAACCAGTGATATAATTGAAAAAATGTCAACTGAAATGTGCCTGCAAATTCATCAATATTGACTTCTAAGCAGCCGCATTCGATATATAGGCTGAATAGTTTAATATAAGTTCAATGTGATCAAAAAAGGATGAGAAGTAGTTATTGAAATATATATATTTATGAGTTTGCCTATTATTTATTGTTGTTGTAACAATCTATCTAAGTTCACCAGATTCAAATACTCATAATATAATATGTATTCGATGCTAACAATCTCAAGCCTTAATAAAAAAATGGCGGCTATCTTACCAATATCGAATGAATCTGTCAACTAAAAAATTCTTATTTCAAAAAAATTTTATTACATATGTTAGCTATTTTTGAAAATTTAACGGGTTTGACCTTAGGTTATTTCCGAAACTTGGTATATTCAGTCTCGTATAGTAATTTGAGGGCGTATCCTGATAATTGTACGATGTTTGTTTCATGTATACTCGTGCTGGTGACACATCATCATAGTCAGTATTCAACCTGAACCCTTGATCCCTTGAGCTTAAACCACCTGTAGTGTATACTTCTTGCACCTCAGGATTCCCTTCTCTCACAGTCAATGGCTGCACAGCGACATTTCCCAAGCTATATCTATTCACAAACTGGATGTCATCAGGCTGCGTATACAACTCCCGCTCATACATCTGAGAATTAGAAAGCTCTGAAACCGCCAACTTTTTCATTTTAGTGCTCAGTTTGTGACTCGGCTTCCTTAGCTCAGCATAATATGTATTCTGATCTCTCGTTCCAGCTATATTGTTCAAATTAACCCTTGGATCTCTGCGGTAAGCCTTCGTATTTGAAAATGTTCTCAGCTGATTCGCATAGTTCTCTTCAATGTCATCACCAAAGGCACCTCTGTCACTCTGAGCGCCACAATTTGATCGCCTTTGTTGAATTTTCTCTTCAAAAAATGTCGGTGAGTTCTTAGGCGAATCTTCTGTGCCTTGGTTGTAGACGTTGCTGCTCTTACTCTTCAGTTGAGAGAAGGTACTTGGCTTCATAAGTGATAAAGGAAGCGGCAAAAAGAGATTTCTGTTGAGCGGAGTATCACAGACATCTGAATTCTCATTGGAAGGATAGTAACGGTGTTCTAGTTGCAAGCGCGATGGTCTGTTTGAGATCACTGTGTTTAACGTCAGAGGTGAGGCGAGGGGTCGTGGATTATCAGTGTTATTGCTTTTGAGACTGAGGTTCAATGCGAGGGTGGAAGTTGTGCTGCTATTCATTGAATTTGATCCGTTGGATTGAGTTTTATCCAATTGACTAATAAAGGACTTTTGCTTGACCTGAGAATCGTATAGCTTGTTAATATTCTCGTTTTCTACCGTGTCATTCACGTTGGTGTCCAGATCAGCCTTTTCTTCTTCACTGCCTGCCGCGAAAATTTCAGATCGAAGACTGGCATTTGAGTGTTCTAGCTTCGGCCCCTTTGATAAACGAGGTGAAGGTTTAGGATCTTTAGTACCGGAGTTGGCTCTGTCGGTAAGGATCAAGCCCTATTTTCATAATGGTTTATTATTATTAGCACTCGAAACTTAAACCGTACCTTGCTCTCAAACAATTTTTTCAATCGGCTTTGCGACTCTGGCGTGTTGAGAAGCCTCAACGGGTCATTGTTTTTCGAATCGGCGTTGGTAGGCGTTCCATGCAAACTCTGGAAGAGCGAGTCAATAAACTTATCAGGAGCCTCTTCAAAATTCGAATAAAACGAGAAATTTGCTAGTCGCGCCCTCCCTTTCATCCTCTCAGCTAATATTTTCGGAGTAGGAGACAAATCGAGATACTCTGGGGCGGTGATATCGTAGTCTGTTGTTCGGACTTCAATAAATTCCTGATCGAAGTTGAGGTTGTAGGGGTCTGGCTTGATAGGCACTTTCACTTTCTTCAGAATGATCTCTCCATAATTCAATTCTTTCATCCAAGGGTGGTTGATGATTTCAGACATTCCCTCTTTCGCTCCAAGTCTCGTCTTTGGATCCTTTCTCAGGAGCGATTTGAGAAAATCTTTGCATTTAGAGGATAAGTGGCCAGGGAAGTAGACGTCCCTGTTGAGGATTTTGTAAAACAAGTCTGCGTTTGTAGTTCGAATGAATGGAGGGGCGCCAACTACCAGCTCGTAAACGAGGACTCCAAGAGCGTAGTAATCAACTAAAAAATCGTATCCAGTCCTTGAGATGACTTCTGGTGCCATGTATCTAAATATGGTTAGACTCGAGTGAAACTCCTTGAAAAATACTCAGGGCTGCCGCAAAATGTGTAATTTAGATCAGTTCTAGCTGCGACTTCTTTACAGAGGCCGAAATCCGCTAGGTTAAGGTGACCATCCATATCAACTAAAATATTCTCGGGCTGATTTCGATGAGAAAAGTGTGAGATAGAGAGTTTTAAGAGAATTTTTGGTACCTTGAGATCTCGATAGATAAGGTTATTTTTGTGAAGGTAGTTAAGTCCGAGGATGATCTCTGCAGCATAAACCTTCGCTTGGGCTTCGGAAAATATCCTTCGCTTACGAATATGATAGAATAACTCGCCTCCAGGCAAAAAGTCTAAAACCAAAAAGAGTTTTTCCTCCTAATAACAACCACCACCATAAATTACAGTCTATTGCAGAAGTATTCATACCGATTGGAATGCAAAATGCAGTTTGATAATGTAAGGATGCTCCATACGCGTCATCACATTCCTTTCCTTGAAAATCGTGTCTTCTTTGCCTCGTTTCATCATCTCCAGCTTAGAAATCACCTTAATTGCATAAAACTGACCGTTGTCTTTTCTTCGAGCTACATGATGAGAATTGTTAGACTTATCTAACCCAAATTGAGAACATACTCATATAAACTTTCGAGAATCCACCTTCGCCAATCAGTTTTAGGATTTCAAAGTACTCAATCGTGATCTTTTGGTCTCTAACCTCATATTTCTCATCAGCAAGGAAGGGAACAAGTGTCATTCGGTCTTTGAGGATCATAACGTTGCGATCGTTGTTGCTCAGCCAATAATCAATCGCATATCTCTTATCTTTTGTTTTCAAAGCCACAATGTTCGAGAAGTCCCGAACAAGGTTATGCTTCCTCGCAAACTCCGTCAGTTTTCTCAGTGTCTCGCTCATTAACCAGCCGACTGTTAGGTCTTCCTCGTTCTCCATGAATAAGATCTCCACTCGGATCTCTTTGTCATATTCAACAAAAATGGCCTTGTAGTTCATAGAAAGCGACTTTGGAAGCCTCGACATTGAAGCGTTATTACTCACTATGCAAAAAAGGCAGTTAATAGTAAGAAACGCAATGATTCTCTACGCAAGCGCTGACGCAATGACTCAGCTTGAGAAGAATCCATGTCTCGGAGTAGCGCTGTAGGATTGCGTTGGAACTGCTGTTGAAAATCGTCATCATTGTCCACAGAAACGTCTTGGCCCATTGTATTAGAGTATTCCGGAATTCCACAAAGTGATGAGCAATCAGATTAATTTTTAATCTATTTTCGGGCAGTAAACACCCTTAAATTGGATGAATAGGAGCTCTATTTAATTTATCTATCCTTTGAAAGAGATACATGTTGAAAGTTTTGAGAAAAGCCTCATCGTAGAAAATGATAATCTTAGAACGCTCTAATATGAAATTGAATTATTTACTTTGTAGTTTTAATCGTCTAATTTGTATGTTACTAATGAACTCCATGATTAACAGTCCATTGCCATCACTCTTCGCTTTCGAAAAGCGCTCTCTCCTCGCGAAAGGGTTGGGGTTGCATTTTATGCAAAGCTCAGATAAAAAATAAATGAAAGAATACCATCATATTATCAACTCAACAGTACTCTAGCCCTACAGAGACAAATAGTCTAAAAATATTTACCAAACGCTCCTAAATCCAGCAAGAACATATCATTAAAGCACATTTTATGCCGATCGCCTCCAAATATCACCAGATAATCCCCATTAAGGCTACAAGAATGCCCATCTCGTGCTCTCGGTTTACTTCCAATAATCCTTCCCACCCCATCCGGGATCTGAATCAACAAGCCTTTCTTCACAAACTCCGCTGAAAGCCTATGTCTATCAAGTTCTCTACCTTCAAGACCTATCTGTACGCTTTCTACGCTCTGTAATGACTTCTTCATTTGATCAGTGATAGGGTCTTTATCGAAATATTTATATCTTTCGTGATCAGGCACTTGAAGGTCTTGCAAAATCATATTTTTCTTCACCAGCTGGTCTCTGATACGCCGCTCTTGGAGATTTGAAGTGTTTTTCATTGCCATTGATTGATCTAACATCGAATCCTTTGGCTTGATTGGAATAAGCTTCAATTTTTGGAACTCTTTCCCCATTTTGTTCTTCGTGCTTTTGTTCAGTATCAACGACTCTTTCAGGATACTGTTATTATCATGAATTGAATAATCGAGAGGTTGCTTTTCAAGCATTGAAAGCGTATCGGCGCCTTTCTCGAAATTGAAAATCTGTGCTTGATGAGAAGGTTGCAGTTTCGATTTATTGGGAGATTCAAGAAGGTTTTTCCGCATATTAGGGACTGAGAGTGACTTTGAGTGTCCTCGCTTTGAGTCGAGGACATCCAGAGTTTGATTTGGGCTGACTAATTTAGTTTCATCTTCAATCAGCGTCCATTTCGTTTCAACAGGGTCGAAGACGTATAAATCGTTCTTTTCGTGGGTAAGTTCATGGATTCCGCCGAACAGTACAACTTTGTTTTGGTAGGGGACGAGTTTTAATCCATTTCGAGGCTATTTCATAGAAAATTAAAGTCGATAGAGGGATTGTCATGGGAAAAAAGTATTTACCTCTGGGGCGAGACCTTCTACCACGATCTGTTTCCATGCTTTATTCACCAGATCAAACGTCCAAAGGTCACCAAATCTCAAATCGGAGTCGGTTCCACCGAAAATATACAAAGAGTCTTTAATGATAGCAGCGCCGTGTCCCATCCTTTTATAAGGATAAGAAGGATGTGCGTCGGGTTGATTAGCAAACAGCACTTCCCATGATTTCTCTTGGAAATCGTATTTCATAACCTGGTTAGTGTAATCTCCGATTTTCCCTCCAATAAATCCTCCAAACACGATCATATAAACCTTAGGGTCTCCTTCTTCAGAAGGAACTTCCCACAAATTTGCTGTTTGTGAGTCAAGCTCTGATGGCTCTACAGTGCCTGTGTATTCCACGAGCTCCCAAGTACTCCTTGAGAAATCAAACGCATGCATCGTTGAGCAGTTCTCCTCACAGTTTTTCTGCCCGCCGAAGAGGTACATTTTATCCTGATAGACAACAGCTGTGTGCCTTGCTCTCGGTCCTTTCATGTAAATAAAGTTTTTAATATATCATAAGAGAAAAAGTCGATGTGCTTACCTGGATGAATTATTTTAGGGAGCTTGATCAAACGGGTCGGTTTCTCAAATCGAGCAAGCTCATCTTCAACAGAGTCTGCATGTTGTAACTCTGGCTGTGCATAGACGATTTTTTGACAGTCATAAGGAGTATTTGCATTTCCGAGTCTGATCTTGTAAAAGTCTTGAAGTATGCCTGAATTGTATTCATAGCCGCCGTAAATATATAAACTTTTCAGGGAATTTTAGATGGATAAAGGTAGTAATGTTTTACTATTCGTTGTATATAACAGCTGAATGGTAACAACGACGCTCTAATTTTTTTCCTGTGGTTCTAATTTCAGTCCAGTGGTGAAGCTCGGCAGGAGGTTGGTAGAAAAGTTCGGCTTTTGGTGTTATACTGGTGTTTTCTAAGCTGAGATTGGCGACTTTTGAATTTCGTCTGGAAGGGTTTTGAGAGTATTTTATTCCTCGGAGGGACCTTGGAGTACCGTGAGGAGATGGTTGTGAGCGATTAGCGTAGCTCAAAGTAGATGGTGAGTGCCCCAGCACAGGTGTTTTTTTGTTTGAAAAGTTGCTCAACATCTTGTATAAATTATTTTTGGAACCTGTTACAAATACTCATAAATAAAATAATTGTGAAGCGATTAAGAGCTTCTTAAAGCACAGTTCTTACACGCCAAAGAATTGCTAATTTGTAGAGGTGTGCTTAAATTTGAAGTGATTATTGATAGAAGTAAAGCCAACCTTAAACATAGTTGATTTATTACTATCGAGCTAATAGGTTAATACCCATTCTACTGAGTATTCAATGTTTTCTCATCGAAAATTTCTTAGGTAGCGGGTGAAGATCTTTAAAATTTCTGTCCATTGACTTAGATTGCCTCCAGTAAACTTAAATTCGATAAAGTTGAAAATGGCTCTTTCTAAGATAAAATGAATATGATTAGCTTGGACCATTGCGAGTTTGTTCATAAGGAAGTTTACTCTTGACAGCAACGATCAAAGATAATTCAGCTGTAAAAAATATATTCATTCTAATTACAAATCAAAGAGATTTTACGGAATCATAAATCTTCTTCATGACCTACTTTTCGATTTAACTCGGCTCATCATTATTCGTAGAGGATCGTTGGTGAGATCAAAGCTGCAAACGATTATTTCCATGGGTTGTTCTGCGTTTTCGCTTGGATAATCTTTTCCCTCTCCAATGAATGGCGATTGTACATAGAAGCTCTATTTTGAGTCTTATGTACTCATGTATGCAAGTAGAGTATAACAGATGGATTGCTGGGAGCTTTCTAACGAAAGTAGAATGGGAAAAAAAATGTTTGCCAATTCATGCAATTGTCACTTTTCAAATAATTTAATCAATACACATGATTATTAATGATAAAAAATAATATATACTCGTGAATTCATCATTCCGTCTGATCTAACTAACAATGGATTTCTTCATTGCGAAACAAGTTCCCAAAGACTTCAATCCTAACCAAGACACCAAATTAAGGTTTATCCTCCTTCCACCGAAATACCGCTACCAAATTTCCTTCTATCAACGATCCCTCACCGACAACAAGCTAAATGAAGAAGAGGTTACAAAATTATGCGACGACATCTACAAGGCAACCGAAGACTTCTTCGAATGCAAAGCTTTAAATACAAGACTCATCAAGCTGGGACTCACTTTCCTGATCACTTTCTCACTCGTCATTCTAATCGCTGTAGCTCTCTCGTCACAAGAGCTCCGAAGCGAGCTAAATCTCGAGGTGAACCAAGAAGTTGCATTGCCTCTGACGCTTCTGGCTTTTCTCCTGCTTTTATTGTTAGCCATCCTCTGGCTGCATTATACATTGGGTCAAAAGCAGAATCGTTGGATCATAAAAGATTCAATCCTGCCGATATTGCAGAAAAAGAATCAACAATGTCAAGAAATTGGATTAGAATTTGTGTTGGATGAAACGCCGGCTGTCGGCGCGTATGGAGGAATCACTTTATTGCTGAAATACAAAGAGCGAGCTCGAAACAGGAATAATCGGTCTCAAATGCAATTGGATAATAGCTTAAATAGCTCTCAATTTGTCTCAAATGTTAGCCATGACGCACTCATCGTACAGCAGTCTGGCCGAAGACGGCAATAATTGTCGATATGGGTCTTAAAAAGCAATAATAATATAAAATATATCTATACTCTATGAGAAAACTCAAACACTTACACATTTTTCATAAGTGACATAAGTTAAGAACTCAATTCATCTTAAATTTCCTTTTTTTGTTGCGGTTTATTTGGCTTTTATATCGAAACCTATGGAGCCAATGCATCATTTGATTCCGCTTTATTTTTAGTAAACCTCTATTATTATGATTTCTCACCCAAATGGCTCTTCAAATGACTATTCTACTCTTTATATCTCATTTAGGGACCTTATTGCAAATAATATCCATTGTCTTCATAAACATATGTATCAAGCAATCAAAAATAAAAGACGATATGCTGATATAATTTCAATAGTAAAGTGAAGCAATATATTTCCCTAATCATACGCTGGAGCAACTAAAATAATTAACCACCGAATCCGTAGAGGGTTCTTCCCTGTCTCTTGAGTGCATAGACAACATCTAACGCAGTTACAGTTTTTCTCTTCGCATGTTCAGTGTATGTCGTTGCGTCGCGGACGACATTCTCAAGGAAGCTCTTGAGCACAGCCCTTGAGTCGTCGTAAATGTAAGTGGAAATTCTTTTCACACCGCCTCTTCTGGCCAATCTTCTAATCGCTGGCTTAGTAATGCCTTCAATGCTTGGCTTGTTCGTCTTTCTCGCGTGTCTTTTAGCGCCGACCTTACCAACACCTTTACCACCTTTCCCTTGTCCGACCATACTAGTTGTTAATACTGTTCTTTAGCGTGTTTTTTTTTTTGTTTTTTATTATTGTTTGAACGCTCGGTTTTATTTAAAAGCTAGTTCAACAAAATCTCAAATTTCATTGGATAATCCTTATTAACCTAGAATTTCAATTCGAGTTGAAGGAAACTTTTTACGTGAATTTTTCAAACTCAAAATATAGAGAGAGTCATTCCAAGGAACCAATAGAATTAGAAAGTTCGAATGGACAGATTACGAGAGGAATTTATTTAGTCATACTGGGCTTAATTATGTAGAATTAAATTAAAATTGTAAAAAGAAGTGAAGTATCAATACTAACAATGGCAAGGTCGAAGCAAAATGCAAGGAAATCGAAGGATAAGAATGCGAAAAATAAGAAACTTGCAGAGAAAGCTGCGAAGAAAAACTCTTCGACAAGAGAAAATGGAGAGAAGCAGCACAAGGAACCGGCTGGGAAAAAAATTAAAAAGTCCAAGAAATCAAAAGGTAATGCTGGGAAGAAAGAACCCGCTCCGAAAACCAGTGATGAAGATAGCGAGTAAATTGGAAAAATACTCAGATGACTAAGATCAGCAGAGATTTTGTTTTAATAAGTTGCTGAATCTCTTACATATTGAATTGGTGAGTGAGAAGACTAGTTAGGGTGTTTTTCCTGAAAGAGATTGTGATATATACTGATTTTTTTGCTTGCATCATTTTGACTTTCTCTGATTTTTGTTGCGTGATATTCATTGAAACCCTGTCGGTTTATATCTTTAGCTCATAAGTCTCTGAATCAATTGTTTTGGAAACAGGCTGTCAAAATTTTCAAAAACTTTCGATAGAAAATTTAGATGATGATGGTGATGATGATAATGAGAGAAGATGTACTCCTGCTCTTCTCGCTCATATATTGAAATCAAACGTGAAAACATACTATATTACAATATGAATGATAGAGAAACAACTAATTCATATTAACGCTGAACTGCAAATGAATGTAATAAAGATCTTCATTCAAAATGAGAGGATGAATGAAAAAAAATAACAAAAAAAATAGCAGCTATTCCAGTGTATTTCGGTTACTGCTGAGGCTTGAATGTCTAAGGCTCAGCGGATTTCTCTTCCTGTCTGTCTCAAATCTCCCTGATAGTACGCTACTGGTCGGAGATGTCAAAAGTTTATCGAATGGATCTGACGCCAGGGTCGTCGACCTCGTTGATGAAAAAGTTTTTAAGTAATTAATCTTTGGCAGTTTGGCTAAAGTCGAATTAAATGACTCTTGGGCAATAGATGTTGCCTTCGGCGATTCTAATGGAGACAAATTCGATTTCATCATATCCGGTACACTTCCTTTCCTCGAATGGAAATAGAGTGATGTCGATCTCGTGCTTACCGCGCTGATTGAATTTTCTTTCTTAGATAGGAATCCTTTAAGACGATCTTTAACACTCTTCGCTTCATCGATTGTAGCTGCACAAAATCGGATTTATTATTAAACTATTGAATCGCAAACTTATTGTACCAATATTCAATTTTTGTCCTTTTGGATACGGAATGAGCGTGACATGGGATTTTGGGGTTGGTGGTATATCCTGAATCCCTTTATAGTGAATATATCAGTTAATAAACTCACTACTAATCTCATTAATTTTACCAACGACGTCTATCTGACCGGCTGACGCCTTTCTCTCTTTGGTATGAGTCGTATGCAGCTGATTTAACTAAAATTTCAAATCCCATTCTAGAATGATGATAGTTACCTTCTTTGCCATAATCTTTTTCTCTAATTCCAGTTTTTTTTTATTGACGCTCAATTTATACTCTCTCTCCAAATTTTTCTTCAAATCATTTAGCGAGTCTTTAGAATCATTCATCTCTTCATTTGGACCAATCGACGATTCGGACTCTAACCCCAAGTGGGGCGATTCCGTGAGCTGATCCTTTTGCTTTTTGATAATTTGCTTAATTTTATCTCTTATCTTCTGCTCTTGTTCAACTTGACCTTCCACCGTCGTCGCCTTTGGCATCTGATTCTGGATTTCTTCAACTTCTTTCTTCGTCTCGATATTCAATAGCGTACTCTATTAAAATTGATCAGAATCTGTGACTACAAGCTGCCATTTTACTCTGCGCCTGTCTGCTAAATTCTCCGGTCTCAAGCTACCTTGTCCAATGTAAGCGCTACCTGATTTTGTATATTTCGTCGTCAGATAGCCTTCCTTGCTTACTCCAATATCAACCATACAGTTATCACAGACGGTGGTAGTTGTTTTTAGGAAAGAGAAATCGAATTTTAACAGTTTATAAGTTTCATCTCGCATTTTAGGATGAACGTTTTTGATGACTGGTGGGATGATGCAATTCAATCGGTAGTCTTCTTTTCTATTGTAGAGCAAATTATCGAAATTGATTTCTTGTGTTTCCCTGTTTTCTGCGGTTTCTTTTTCATTTGTTGGCATCGCGTAGCGGATTTTGTTGCCTCGTTTCATGAAGCCGAGATGGTCGTAGTCGAATCCATCGATCAGAATTTTGTATGAGACTTCGTAGATGTGCTGCTGGGCTAATTAAATGGTTCAAATTGCTATAAATAGGTCTGAATGAGTTTCGTGTACCAAATAATCCGAGGCATTTCATGCATTTGAACTCTTTCTGCATAATGAACGGTTTTCCTGTTGTGGTCATTATATCGCTCTTGACGTCTTCTGGTGCCTGAGAGTGGAGAAGATTATTTAAGCAAAGAAAAGCCATTTGATGTGCTCACCTTGAAGCCGAGATTCAGGTCAGCAGGGACGTATGTATGCATAAAATCGAAAGTTCCGTGGGCTGTTTCCTGTCTGTTGATGTCCTAACGAATAGACATATAATATCAGAGACTCCACAGCATTAGCAAAATTACTTTTTGAACGTAGTCGCCGTTTTCTAGTCGAAGAGAGGTACAGTAGAGCAACCAAATCCGGTCTTTGTCATCAATTTTGAAATTTAGGACTAGCCGTGCTATGTGCAGGCTCTCAAATGAAACGTTCATCACATGCTATCGAAGTTCGTTGTTAGATGCCGAAAAAAGGTCCGTTCTACCTGAGCAATATTATGGCAGATTCTTTGAAGCTTGTTAGGAAGCACATAACCTCTCAAAGGGACTAGTAAACAGATTGTAGTTAATTTATCTAATCAATGCACAGGGCTACCTGTCTTCGAGTGGAAATCTTCTGCTTCAAAAGTAAACACACGCTCATAAAAATCGTATCTCAGATCATTTATTTTCTTGATCGATTCCTTTTTCTCATACATGATCAATTTCGGGCTCCATATCGCCCTGATAACAGCTTTTCAATCAGCAAATCAATTAGACTTCCAAATCCATATGAAGAATTATCATTTACAGTTGTATTCGCCTTTAGGTTGCACAAATTTCTGGAGGATTCCTGTGTAAAGCTGATTCCTTGTGTCGATGAAATCAACTATCGAATTTATACTTTTAGCTAAAGTCAATCTTTTACTGAATTTTTCTTTATTCATATATCTGAATACGTTTTCCGGAGTTCCATCTTCTTTCGTTCGGCTGGTTATAAAACACGCGACGATTCCACATGGTGGAATTTTCCTCAAAAATGCTTCTTTTATATGCTCAAAGGTCAGCTTCTCTTTTGATTTCATTCTGATCATGCCCTGCAACATAAAATACCAGGCCATTGGCTGATCGAACTTAATCACGATGGTGTCTGGGATGTAAATGGAGGGTACTAGGTGTTAGATGAATTTGTCCTGTGAATATTGAAGAAAATGAGGTTATACTTGTGCCAAATACGGGGTCTTTTGCCCAGAGAAGCGGATAGAAGTTTTCGAGGATACCATCTCCTTCTACAGAGAACTGAGCGTCTTTTCTGCGTCCGTTCATTTTTTATTCGAGTTATTGTAAGTTATACAAGCTAATATCGCGAGTGATATTCTCTGATTAAAAATCTCGATAAAATTATTAGTAGCTACCTGGATTTAGGCTTAGAGGCTCATTGTAACCGGATTTGTGTGAAATATCGTATTATCAACTATCCAGTCCCATGCAATGAGACGAGAGGGTCCAGAACTTTCGTTGGTCGAAAATATTAAAAATTTCAAATAATATCCTTTCATAGAAATGACTTCACTTTAAAAGTTTTTTTCAGAAAAGATTTTCGCTATTATGCTGACTTGGGTAGAACTAGTAAGCTGAGAAAGAGCAAACTAATCATTGCTCTAATAGTTTTCTAATTTTTCATCACTATCATCAAATGATCTTTCTGAGATTGTTAGTTTCGATTGAATTTTCAGAATTAATTGCAAGAAACTAAATTCAGCATCATGGACCCAAGCATCGTCACTTGCTGTGCGTTTGTGCAGGATACTCGGAAAGAGATTAATTTGGTTCCATCTCTTGTGAAGAAAGCATATGATATCACCCAATCCCAGATATCCTTTTTTATTTCTCTCTTATTCCCTTGGAATCGGTCCGCAACAATTTCTCTTGAAATCGCTCCGCAACAATTTCCAATTGTGAGTCCGTTGAATCGAATTTATCGAACCAGTCTAAAATTTTAGACTGACATACAGCCGCATTCGGTGAGCGTCCAGAAATTCAAACAAGTTTTTCATTCAAACTGAGTTGATTAAGTTAACAATCCTACCTCCATCCTCTCCGACAAATATCCTTGCTGTTTCAATACCATACAAAATATGTAAATTATTCTGGATATAACCATACTATACTACTGTTAACTATTACCTTCAACCTTTCAAATATCGGTAGTGACAGCTAGAGAATTCGTTACCTCTGAAATTTAGCAGCATATAATTCACTCTAGTAGAAAGATATCTCGAATAATTAAAGACCGGAATCTAATAAAACTTATTAAATCCGATCATTTGGTTATCATGGAATCTCAAACCACAAGTACCGGCTCGAACTGCATTGAATCGGCTACAGAAGTCAATCAATCCTCCACCACCATACAGAAAGAAAGAACGACTCCCAAAACCAATATCCCGTTCTTTTTCACCATGTGTAACAATATCTCCAATACAAAATCATACAAACTCCATTAGTTCTTGCCAAAGAGTCCTCTGACGAGCTCGATAAGGCTCTTATCGAGTTTGCCACATACTTGGAGAAAGAAAATCCCAAGCCTAATGTAGTTTACTCCTTTAAATAACCTCAATCTGATTGAATTCCGCTTAGTTTTTGAAAGACAACTTCAACAGACCGATCAGCAAAATCAAAAACGATTTTCCAGAGACTTACACTCAAGACATCCTTAATCGAGTTCTGCTTCTTGATGAAAAATTTACGAAACTCAATCTGAATTCTGATAGCCATAAAGCATTATATCAAATCTTGAATTCATATCTCGTATTTATTCACTATCCATCACGCGTCTCACTGACTGTAAGGGGAAAAAATCTGTGCCCGAGGAAACTATGAACATTGCTGCTAACAATTGGGAAAGAGTGAATGTTCAAAATCTTGAATCATTTTTGCAAACTTTTAAACTCCACAGCAAAATCAAAAAGCAAGAGTATTTTTCCTCATCTTCTTCGTATACTATAACACGTTTTTTCAGGCTGGCTGGAGTGATTAATTGGATGATAACAGAGCAACGATATCAAGAAGCGACGAGCATCATCAACGACTACAATTTACAAGAGTTTATGGATATGAAAGCAGTGTTACACACGCTGCTTGAAAATAATAAGGTTCTTGAAGCTGAGCGCTTATCAGCTGAAAATATTGATTATCAAAAAGTACGAATAGACAATGAGGCATCTTAGATGATTTCCTTTCGGCAGGCACTAGTGCGTTATTTTATAGACAAGCAAGACATGAGTAAAGCAGGGACGATCATACAGAAATTTAAATTGAACGCTGATGAATTTCCAGAAGTGCTTGATGGGCTTGAGAAAAACTGCTTGCAGCACTGGATCGACGCGCAAAATTGGATGCAGATAGAAGAGAAGTTTTGGGATCATCCGAAAATCCTCAGTGACTATGTCGCTGAACTCATAAAAAAGAACGAGCATGATATAGCGCTGTCAATAACGAAAAGACATGATCTGCTCTCAAAAAAGTTTCTGCCTGAGCAGACTAGGGAAAGAATTCTGGATTTGCTCGGAACAAAAATAGGCAAAGGGAGCCAGCCTTTCAAGCACATTGAGAACGACCTGTTTACGAAAGATGCGCTTTTCCCGACCGAGGTGGCACTTGATTATTCAAAGCTTGGGACGTATCTTGATTTGAGGGATTTCAATGTGGATGTTGAGAGAGACGTTGTGATTATAAGCAGCCCAACGTCAAAAGAGTTTGAGGAGGCTGCTAAGAAGCTAAGTGAAGCGAAAATAATAGGATTTGACTCGGAATTCAGAACTCGAATTACCAAGTTTGGTGAATCAACAGTTTGCTTAATCCAGCTTGCGATTCCAGAAAGGGTCTTTTTATTCGACTGCCTAGCGCTAGCGAAGAGTCCCGCTTTCCCAAAACTTCTTTGGGAACTGTTTGGCAACCCAGAAATCATCATCGTATTGAAATTTTGAATTATTTTTCAATTGTGACAACTTTTTATTATAGGTGGCCCATTCGATTCATATAGACCTATGTGAGCTTCAGCAGTGCTTTTCCTTTGCAGACTGCGGTGAATTAGTATGATATCTAAGCTTTTTCTTGGATCAGAGAGCTTTATTCAATTGCTCATATAGAAAATCGCGAATTTATGCCAAATAGAACTGGTTTTCAAAGAAATGAACAATAAAGCTAAGAAGTCAAATCTAGCCGAGATCGTGACTACAACATATAGTAACATTTGTGAAAAGAACGGGATATAATACTCCTTCTATTTTATTCTAGAAAAATCGTTCTCGAAATACGAGCAAACTTCAAACTGGGCAATAAGACCTTTGAGACGTGCTCAAATTCATTATGCTGCTTTAGATGCTTATGTGCTGGTGAGATTATTCCTCGATTTCAAAGAGCTATTAGAGAAGCAGGTAAGATAGTTTTGAGTTTCTGGGAAAACTGCTAACTCAATATAGGGAAAAGTCATATCCGATTTTTACGAGAGTAGACTCGCTGCAGATAATCAGAAGAAGAAAGCAGGAAAACCAGAAAATTCTATTCCTGAAAAAGAGTTATAACAACCGCTCAAGCCATTCGACTTATTTATTGTTCATTTGCTGGATTAGGTTGTCCAAAGCTGTCTCTGAAGAAGTTTCAGCAGATGCAAAAGAGAAAATTCCAATCGAAGAGAGTAAGTCAGAGTAATAAGTTCATGCAGATGAGGAGTGTGCTTGTTGTAAACACTTCGTACTACAACTAGAAGAAGTATTGATTGATATGTGGAAAATTAAATTAAGTATGATTGAGTATCTGTACTGAACTATTCATCTGAACGTTCCAAGAGCATGAAACTTAATTACAAGTACCCATCAACGCCGTATTTTCTTATAAAACAACAAACATTTTAGGTGATGTGAAATCAGAAATCTAATTAAAACAGTATTTTCATAAAATAGCTCATTATGTTGTTAGATTTTGATTATCCATCAGGCAAAACTAATAGTATTTCTCGCTCATTTGTTAAGCTGGAAAATTATTAATAATACATCAGAGCTGAGAAATATCAATAAATCCTGAATTATTTTCTTAGAGAGTAATGATGAGTTGTGTTGTAAATTAGAAAATATCATGATTTCGCCTTCAACGTGGAAGGCAAGATGTCGTATTTCCACGTGGCTCTCATACTTATTTTTTTCAGGTATTTCATTTACTAATATTTAAATAGATTCCTATTGGATTAATTTCAAATAAACATTCTTTAAATATCTTGATAGGATGAAATCCATCATCAGCATTGCAACTGCACTCATTAGTTTAATCATTCTCAGTTGTATCCACCTTCCAATTGCTTTCGCAGGCAAAAATCTCACGACAGCATCAAACACAACGATTCGCATTGCTTTTGGCTCCTGCCTTAAACCTCACCTTCGTCCTGAGCTCATTTTGAACAGAATAACAGAATCAAACCCCGATGTGTTCGTCTGGCTTGGAGACGTCGCATACACCGACGTCACTTATATACCCTTTCCTTCAAGTCCTTTCTGCATGTTCGCTGGCGAAGAGAAATACAAAGCCAAACTTCAAGAAACCAAGAACCTACCAAGCTACCAGCGTCTCAGAAACAGCACTCAAATCGTAGGCGTCTGGGATGACCATGACTACGGCATCAACGATGGAACAGCAACATTCAAATACAAAGATATCACCCAAGCCCTCTGGCTAGATTTCATCGATGAACCAGCAAACAGCCCTCGAAGAAAGCAAAAAGGAATTTGGGACTCCTATTACATTGGAAAAGAGCAGAAGATCAAGTTGATATTGCTTGACACTCGCTACAATAGAAATGGAAGATTTTTCGGAAATGATACATTGGGCGAGACCCAATGGGAGTGGCTAGAGAATGAATTTATCAATAACAAAGCTGAGTTAGTGTTCATAGGTAATGGTTATCAATTCTTCCCAGATGATAGGGTGCTTCCAGAACATTGGTTTTATGAGAGTAAGGAGAGACTGTATGACTTGATGAATAAGCATAAGGTCAATGGAGTAGTGCTCATGTCCGGTGATGTGCATACAGGGGAAATTATGAGGAATCCATGCAGTAAGCTAAGAACCGGATATGATTTATATGAGATAACTTCTAGTGGGATTACTCATACGATTCCAAGACTAATGAGATACTTCTGGGAGACTTGGATACCACCAACATATCATACGAGATATCATGGAGTATTTCAGGATGTGAACTTTGGGATTATAGATGTGAATATGACTGATGGACACGTGACGAATATTTCTTTACAGATTCGAGATAAGACAGGAGATATTGTTAGAGAAGTGGTATTGCCTTACTCAGCGTTGGTGAGAAATGAATCTAGTACTGGAGGTCACGAAACTTGTGTGGTCTACGCTAAAAGTCCACTAAGACGGCTGTTTGAATATCACCTTACTCATTTTGGCAACGTTTCAAAAACGCTAGAGGGAAAGAGAGGAGTGATTATGTATGCAATGTTCCTTGCGATATTCTTGGTCGGCTTATTTATGATGTATATCTGCGCTTACTTCTGCTGCTATAGAAGGAAAAATCGTGTGACGAAAAAGGAGAAATTGTCATAAGCTGAGTTAGCAATTGCTGTTTTATCACAGAGTAAAGAGCACCGGCATCATTTTGGTTGCAGAGTCAGTTTCTACGCATTTCCATACTCTATCAACGTTTAAAAAGTATTTCCGGTTTTAAATGTTTTATATTCTTTTTTTTATGAACATCTCTCCAAACAGCCATAAAATACAATTTAAGAGCCTCAACCATTCGAAAAAAAAACCTGACCCCATTTGCAGTCGTTGTTGTTATATTTCATGGTGATTTTTATTTCGAAGCTTTCCTATTGAGTGAATATATTGAAACTTTTGATTAACTTGCCATTCATTGCGAGTATTATGGAGAAAGCAATTAATTTTACAGCGTAAGCATAGCAAACAGAGTAGTCAGTGTAGTGGAGAAAGAGAATGTGTTTTCATGTGGTATAGGTTTTTGTGAATTTTAGTTTCCAGTACCGACACAAATTAAATAGTATCTTTTTCTTTTAATCAAATCAAAGAGGTCTAAGTAATGAGATCTACTATTATCTCAACTCTCTTCGGCTTCATAATTCTCTGCACTTTTCTTCCTCAAGCGACTCTAGCTGGCAGAAACCTTAATACAGCAACAAACACAAATATACGAATTGCTTTCGGTTCTTGCCTTAAACCCTATCTTGAACCTGATGTCGTGTTAAACAAAATAGCAGAATCAAATCCTGATGTTTTCGTATGGCTTGGAGATGTCGCTTACACTGATATCAATTATATACCTTTTCCTATGAGTCCGTTCGTCATGTTCGCTGGTGAAGAGAAATATAGAGCCAGGCTTGAAGAAACAAAGAATCTTTCAAGCTATCAACATCTGAAAAACAAGAGTCAAGTAGTTGGCGTTTGGGATGATCATGACTATGGTATCAATGATGGAGGAATCACATTCAAGTACAAAAATATCACTCAATCCATCTGGCTCGATTTTATTGATGAACCAGCAGATAGTCCTCGAAGAAAACAAAAAGGAATTTGGGATTCTTATTACATTGGAAAGAACCAGAAGGTCAAACTCATCTTACTTGACACTCGTTATTATAAGAATGGAAGATTCTTTGGAAATGATACATTGGGTGAGGTACAGTGGAAATGGCTTGAGAATGAGCTTAAAAATAATAAAGCTGAGGTGGTGCTCATAGCAAATGGATATCAAATCCTGCCCGATGATAGGTTCATTCCAGAAACTTGGTTTTATGAGAGTCGAGAGAGATTGTATGACTTGGTTAATAAATATCGAGTGAATGGTGTTGTGTTGATGTCAGGCGATGTTCATACAGGAGAAATTATGTGTAATCCATGTAGTAAACAAAGGATTGGGTATGATTTGTATGAGATAACTTCTAGTGGAATTACTCATACGATAACTGGCCCAGTAAAATACTTCGCTGAGGCTTGGATGCCACCAACGTATGATATTAGAGACGATAATATGTATCAGGACTTGAATTTTGGAATCATAAATGTCAATTTGACATTTGGACATGTGAGCAATATTTCGTTACAAATTCGCGATAAGACCGGAAATATCATTATTGAGAAATCATTGCCTTACTCGGCGTTAATAAGAAACGAAACGCTAATTGGAGATCACGAAAACTGTTCCATTTACGCAAAAAGCCCATTTCGACGTTTATTTGAATATCACCTCACTCATTTGAGCAATATTTCAACGAGGAAGGGAAAGAGAGGAGTACTGTTATACTCACTCGTTCTGGGAGTTCTGCTGGCCATTTTTTGTTTTTCTATAAGCCTATGTTGTTGTAGGAAGCAGAAAAATATAAATAACAAAGAAAAACAGGAATAGTGGCGGTGGTGCATTATTTCTATGATTAATGACTGGAAATGTATTCATTGCTTGAGTGCTTGTCGAGATGATCGTTAGCCACAATTTCTTTCCGGTTCAATCTTAAATAGATCAGTCCGAAGATATCCCTTAAGTTTTGCTTCTTATCTAATTCAAAACCGGTCTTTCTGCTTGCCTCTATAATATTTTTTCATGAGCTAAGAGATTCTTCTTAATGATTAATTTAATTTAAATATATTTCAGAATCTGATATAGATAGGGCCTATCATTATGAAGACCATTTGTATTTTAGTAATTCTCTGCTTAGTCATGCCCCAGATAGCTCTTGCAGGCAAAGATCTTGCTACAGAATCAAGCAAGACTATCCGCATCGCTTTTGGATCTTGTATGAAGCCCCATCTTAATCCTGATTCTATTCTGAACAGCATCACAGACTCGAACCCTGATGTATTCGTATGGCTTGGAGACGTCGCTTATACTGACACCAGACTTATTCCCATTCCCTCAAGTGCCGTAGTGTCTTTCTCTGGTGAAGAAAAATACAGAGCCAAGCTTCAAGAAACCAAGAACCTACCAAGCTACCAGCGTCTTCGAAATAGAACTCAAATAGTAGGTGTATGGGATGATCATGACTATGGAATCAATGGTGGGACAATATCATTTAAGTTCAAAGAAATCACTCAACCCATATGGCTCGATTTTATCGATGAACCCGCAGACAGCCCTCGCAGAAAGCAGAAAGGCATTTGGGATTCATATTATATTGGAAGAGACCAGAAGATCAAGTTAATCTTACTCGATACTCGGTATTATAAGAATGGACGATACTTTGGTAGTGACACATTGGGAGAGATACAATGGCAGTGGCTCGAGAATGAGTTTCTCAATAATAAGGCGGAATTAGTGCTCATAGGAAGCGGCTATCAAATCCTTCCTGATGAGAGAATCCCACAGGAGAGCTGGTTCTATAAGAGTAAGGAGAGACTGTATGACTTGATGAATAAACATAAGGTCAATGGAGTAGTGCTCATGTCCGGTGATGTGCATACAGGGGAAATTATGAGGAATCCATGCAGTAAGCTAAGAACCGGATATGATTTATATGAGATAACTTCTAGTGGGATTACTCATACGATTCCAAGGTTTGTGAAATATTTCTATGAATCTTGGATACCACCAACGTATCATATTAGGGATCAAAATGTCTATCAGGACGTGAATTTTGGAATCATCGATGTTAATCTTATTGATGGGCATGTGAGTCAGATTTCTTTGCAAATTCGTAATAAAGCTGGGAATATCGTCAGAGAGCAAGTAATACCTTATGCAGCGCTGATAAGAGATGAATCGAGCATTGGAGGCCATGAAAACTGCATAATCTACGCGAAAAATCCACTGAGACGTTTATTGGAATATCACTTTAGCCACTTTAGTAACTTCCCGAAAACGTTGGAGAGCAAGAGAGGAATGATCATGTACGCATTGTTCCTTGTGATCATCTTGGTCAGTTTCTTTATGATGTATCTTTGCGCTCGAGTCTGCTGCTGCAGGAGAAAAAATCGTGTATCTAAAAAGGAGAAATTGACATAAGACCTCTTTTTTCCTCCATCTTTAATTAAACTATATGTAACACGTGCCCTTTACTTGAGACACTGCTGAAAAAATTGAATGCATTTGGTTGAAGCAACAATTATCGACATATTTTTATGAAAGGAAAAGCTTGATCTTTTTTGTCTGTACTTGGAGATG
>ENA-UOTX01000288-UOTX01000288.1-compost-metagenome-genome-assembly--contig:-NODE-288-length-56269-cov-12.930987_pt1 | contig 56269 bp, 41 predicted proteins | sample MGYA00238143_ERZ746982 | MGnify/ENA primary metagenome ERZ746982 (study PRJEB28758, sample SAMN06268862) | compost metagenome | isolation source: single cell | place: USA: California, Emeryville, Joint... | reverse complement strand
AATGGACTTACAGCAATGTTGTTGGCGACTTCTGGAGCTATTTTCTCCGAGTAAATACCTCTTTGCTTTGGAAAAGCCATGTAACTCATGGACAATAGATTTCTTCAGCAAAAATATTTTCTGAATTGTTTATAATCAATTAAGTTCACTTAATTGATTTGTTTCATTTTTCTCTTTTGGCGATTTTAATACATTAACTAACTGATAACAGATTTTTCAACGGAGTGATTCAAAAGCATATATCCATAAATCACGTCTTACAGAACTAGTCAGAGCCTAAAGTAGGATAAAATTGACACAGGACGAAGCTAGAGGCCCACCATGCAATATAGAATAAGTAAAACAGATAGCCGTACTGACTTGGAATTTTACATTTTTTGATCACAACCGCAATCATGCAGATGAGCATGAGTCCAGCCAATATGTAATAAGAGACACTATTCCCACCAAAACCCATATTCACAGGCTCAGAAGTTGAGGAGGAAACAATGCCACCCACCATCCAGCTTACGCCAACACAGACCCCAATTCTAAATATTCCAATCTGACGGAAGGAAGTGTAGAAAGTGTGCTCTTCGCCACGCTCCTTATAAAGTCTCACGTTGTATATAACGAAAGGAAGCGAGAACCCAATACTTGCGAAGCAGCTACCGAGCATCTCTGACGTGGCACCAGTCCCAATAGCAATTTTTTCGAACCACCAATAAATCAAGAAGCTGATACCTCCCAAAACTATAAGGGTTACTATCAAAGCCAATTGCACTTTATGTCTTCTTCCTTGACTTTTGAAGCTAGGAATCAAAAGATATGTAACAAGATTGATCGGAAGAAATATGATATAGAAAGCTCTATTCCAGAATCCCTTTGGGAACTCCAAATTATAGTCTTTATCATCGTCATCGTCATCGTCTTCATAAAAAATAGTTTGATTTTTTGGCAATTGTTCATTCACGTGTCTCGGCGAATTATTATCCGTCGCGTCTTCATTTGAGTCATGAAGATCTTGCGAAGGCGCAACAGCATCCTTGATAATTTCAGGATCCGATTGGCCAGCACGATCAGCATTCGCATTCACAGAGTTGGAGCTGCCTGGGTTCACTTGCATTTCTACTTCAAACTGGGCATTAGCACCCTTGAGGACACCTGCGGAATCTTTTTCTTGATCAGTTTGTTGTTCGTCTTCAATCTGAATGGGTTTGGTCTCTGGAGCATTTTCTTTAGCTTCCTCTTCTTCTCGTTCATCAATGAACTGGGATTTTTCGTCATTTTGATCAGGACCCTCATCAAACTGACGAGATCCATCGAGTTCAAGGTTGTTTTTTGTTTGATCAGTTCCGTTTTCGGTGTCAATTATTTGACGGCTGGTTTCATCTCCTAGTTCGCTTCTCTCCTCTTTGACAAGGTTTCTTCTTCTTGCATTTGCCAGTTCTTCACGGTATTTTTCAGCTCGATCCCGCTTTTGTTTTTCTATCCTCTTTTTTGACCCATGGACGATCATGACAGTCATTGAGTACCATTTAATCCAATGTCGCACGTTCTCCTCATTGATTTTTGATCCTGGGGCCACGCACATCTTAATCATACTTTCAGCTCGTCGTATCTTCTTCTTTAGAGCGATATCGTCAGTAGAAATGTACTCTGGCGTGATAACATCACTAATCGAATTTCTTCGTCTGGGCATTCGGAAATTATTGCTAACATTAAAGACATCATCATCGCGAATTAACCCAAGAGCCCTGTAAATCGTTTCTTTAAGGCCCGAATCACTTTTTCGAAACAGTAAATATATTAAGAAGTATATAATGATGACAAAACCCATCCACCATTCCAGTGGCCCTTGAGAACCAAAAATGCAGACAAGACCGAGACCAAGCAGATACCAAAATTCATCCCGAGCAAACTCCCATCTGTCTATGTTCTGTTCGTCGATTCGTTGTGAAAGAGTATATCCAATGATCACGAAGAAATTCATAGCATCCATTCCCAAAGCCGCATTCGTTCCAAGATTGGTGTTAGAAATCGTATTGGAATACAAGCAAGTAAACGCAATGACCAGAGCATTGAAACATGTGTACGTCACTGGATGATAAAACTCGACTTTATTCTACAAATAAAAGTTAAAGATGAGAGAAATAGAGTCACAATTACCATGATTTGATTGAGAATGATCTCAATGATTGGATAAAAATATCTTTGATGAATAATTTGAAGGGCAGCAAACAGATAGATCACACCTAAAGATAATGTAGAATTAGTTAAAGTTCAAAGCAGTAGAACTCTACCGATAATGTAAAACACAAAGTATCCGCTTTTCAATTGATCATCTGTAAAAGCATCGGCTGGCAGGGTAGAATAATCTAGAACTCTGTGGGAATGAGTGGTAGTATCTTCATCTGGAAGTCCAATAAACTCAGGCCCTGAGCAAAGGGAGAGAGTAGGAATAATTGCTAAGAAAACTCCAGCTTGAATTAATTGTTTCATTTTAGTTGGTATTATTAATAAATTTGAAGTAGCTAATTTAAGACCGCGTCTATTTTAAGGGCATTTGCTAACATGAAAATATCGACTCTCTTTTACCAAGCGGTTTTGTGTTGAAGAACTTTAGCTTCGAGGGTATATGCGCCTTTGAAGGTGATCTGCGAAAAAAAAAGGATTTTTTTTTGCTGTGAAAACTTTCCGAATTTAAATCAAAACTGCTTCGGAAATTAAATGCGATTCACTTTACTTTATTTTTTAACTAACAAAAGACCTGTGCAAGCTAAGTAGTGTTTTTGAGACCCATGGCAGCGAATAAAATGCCAAGAATGCGTATCGGAGGGAATATCTTAACCCCATGCTGCAGAAATACGCAAAAATATCTTCGTTAGCACACCAAACAATCAATTTCGAATGTGCTAGAAAAATTTCAAAGGATTTAAGCCTAATAAGACTGAAAAGGCCTTCAATGTCGTTATCGCATTCCAATGCTCGCAGGTTACTCAAACATATCGTATAATTATATATATATGATAGATAGGAGTTTATCCTTAAGCACTGATGATGCTTAGAAGAGTCACCATTTTTCATTTTTTTCTATTGATAATCAATCATCTATTCAGATTCAAAGCATCATTCCTTTAGAAGTGAACTCTGAAAAAAAGAGAATTTCAAAAATGTACCGTTTATTGAATATTAATAATGTCCTCATAACGCAAACTACTAATGTATGTATAACAAAGTTGCAGAAACAGGCAATCTAGCTGGTCTGCGATTAAATACAGATTGAGTGGAAAACTTTAAGAAACTGGCAAAGCACTGAGGTGCATAGGTTATCTCAATAAATTTAATTCGACTTGCAGATTATTTTTTTTTTATCCTTAGATTGTTTCTCAAATGAAAATATATAACACGCATTTTGTAGTCGGTTGTTTTTCTCTTCTTTGAAGGAACGATACCATTGTGGTGATCTCTGATTCTCCTTTGTTCAATTAATCTCTTCACGAAGATTTGCCCACTTCTTCAATTGAAAGTTAAGTTTTTGAATGATGGATTAAAAAATCACATCTGAAAAACAAAGAAGAACATGGAATTATCTAAAATATTTGTCTTGAGAGCAACACTATGTCACTAGAACCCCATCTTGGCCTCTTTTTTTTTTTTCCTAAGAAAGTCACGATAGCACATGAGTGAATGATGGAGCCAAGGAGTTTATTCGTCAGTATGAAAATTTTGAACCTAATTACCCAATATATATAAGGGATAATGAAGGAAGATCCAGAGCAGACTGATTGCTTGCTTTCTTTTCAACATGTAGATTAAAAATCTGAGAGCTAAAGACCTTACAAGTGAAATCTGTTGATACAGCTAGATGCGAATCATGAAATCTCAATGATAAGCATCTCTCCTTTACTTAAACATGTGTATTTATAGAAATTTTACATCCACAGAACAATATATGTTGTTATAATTCTAAAATGTCTTTTTTTACTTTGTAACATCGACATTAAGGTTCGGCTTTTTCGATGGGAAGCCTGAGAAATAATATTAGTCGACTCGACTCTGAGTAATAGATATGGATAATCTTAATAAACCAGAGAAGTTATTTTTCTTCTTGATAATTGCTGGTAGTTTTTACTCTTTAAGCTATTTATAAACTAGGAGTCATATCATCGAGTTGTCTTGAGGCTTTTATTGAATTTCCAATTGCTATCTGTCTATCTATTCAATTGCATACACTTGTAATGCATGTATTCATGAAGGAGAGTGAAATAAAAACAAAAAATTTTCTTTCAAAACTCGATCTCTAATCAACACTTAATTTAATATAGCTTTGATAAGCGTAGCGCAATACAAACTTTAAGACCAATCTTGAATCATCAACACAACTGCAAACAACCTATTGCTGACTTTTTGCTGCTAGTTTCTGTTCGTATATTGCTTGCACCTCAACAATCGACTTTTTTGAGCTGTTGTAAGTGACAATTCGCCAGAAACAAGAGAGGACGAGTTTCATTCTGCGAATGTCATTGACGCATAAGAATATTGTTTTCAAAAAAATTTCCTACGAAATTGTTAAGCACAAGATTTTAAGGGAGTTCCCACCTTCATCTCGCCAGTCACTATTAAATTGTATTTTTCAAGATTCATGGCTTCAAAACACATTTTATAGATGCTTTCCGATTCTGAGGAGAGCTCTTGTATCAAGCTACTTAGGATATTAGCAATCTAAGATATTGCAAAGAAATTGAATTAATTGTTTTCATTGGGGAAATCTCATACCGAAATGTGGAATGCCTGGGGTAGGTCCGGAAAAATTATAAAGATGCATTTAATTAGGGCCGGTAATTTCTGTTGAGCAATCTGTGATCCTCGAATTGCAGGGTTGCCAAAAACCGTATGCAAAAACGAAAGGATCTCTCGATTCATTCTGTATTCACAAACTTTCTGCAAGATTTCAAACATCGAGTCCATTAAATCACTGAACTGCGGCATGTTCAGATAATAGTCCATATATTTTTCAAACACCTTCGATTGTACACCAACAAAGTGCTTCATGAGATCAGGATTATTCTTCTGAGCAAAAGTTTTAAGCACGTATAGATTGAAATCTGCAAATTTAGTCTTTATCCATTCTTGCTGCTGAGGCAGTTCTGCGAACACAAATATCAGGAATGACATTGTGCTCAAAATCATGGCGTTTTTCACAGGACTTGACTGGAATATGGAAAGCACGCAGCTCATGAGATCGGTGTAACTGGGAGCAAGGTCAGTGAGGCAGATATGGAGTTCCAATTTGAGGATTCGACTAATGGCTTGCCAAATGTCGTTGCCGTGGATTGCACTATCTGAGAACAGTTGGATATATTTCAGATAGAAAGGTATGTGCTTTTTCACGAATTCCAACACAGTAGTCTCATAAAACAACTATAAATAATATAAGAGATGTTGCTTAGGACGTGAGCAAAGAAACCTTGTAGTCTTTCCGGTCGTGCTGATCCAAACTTCTATAGAGCGACTCCAAATTAGTTCAGCCTTTTCAACATCCTGCCTTGTTTGTACAGTGCCGAGATTGTCTTGAGTAAGGGACCTGGGGGAATTAACACAAACTTTGATGAAGAACAGTTATTACTCAGTAACTTTGTTAAATCTAGTTTCAACGACTTCAAATGCTTTCTTTTGGAGCTCGATTCTCTTTGAAAAAAATTAAATATTATCAAATTTGTTCAAGAGTCCTTGTTGATTACCACTCCCTCATCCTTAATCTCCCATGACAGAACAAAAATTCCCCGTAACAACGGATCGAATATTCTCATATCCTAGTATGGAATTGTGGTAATGCATCCCAGAAACGCTTGTTTTACCTTAATCTCTGGTAAATATGTTCCCATGAAATTAGCAATGAATTTAAGCGATTCTATATCTAACGACTTTTTCGAGGACTCTGCGATGGAGAGGAATGTCTTCAAAGCGAGTAATGAGTTGAGTTTGCTTAATGTAATTTACTTGAGCAGCTAAGTAGGACATTCCTGGCTTGAGAACATTGTGAAGGATGTAACGGAAAGCTTCAAGAGTTGTTTCACTTCCAGCAAACGGAAGTTGACTATTGACCTCATAAAGGAACTGAAGCGTTGCTGAAATAATAATTTCTTCTTCAGGGAGCTTTAAAAGAATTTTGATCAGTTCGCAAATGTATGGATTCATTTTCTCTTGGATGTCCATTAAATCTAACATTGCATTGATAGCAATTATTGCAACCTCACAGTTGGTAGCGTAGTTAACAAATTCGGGAGTGCCTCTCTGAGGTAAATTTTGTACAGTCAGTAAGAGAGCAAGCTTGGTGAGCACCTCTTTTGCTCCATCTTCTCCACGAAATCTCCTCATCACATCATACACAGCGTAAAATACATCATCCGCATAGATTCTATAATCTCGGAGGGTCATTCGAATGACATCATCTTCTTCGTCTTTTCCAAATCCATCTTTAACTTCTCCATCTAGATCGATATCTTTGAGTTTTTTTTCCTTCCCTGATGCGTCTTTTATCGTTGTGAGTGCGGTTCTCTTGCAGTTTTCAAGCAGGAAGTTAAGGACATCCATGTAAGCATTTGTTATAAAACTGCAATCAAGATGCTTGAGGAGATCATCGACGTTGGCAGTGACAACTGGTCGGAAATTGGTCCAAAAATTAAAAGAAAAATGAGAAATCTTCCGGTTGCGATGAGAGACACACCTGATGAGGAGTTTAAGCATGACTTTAGAGTAGTCAGTATTCTCCAAGATAAAGATATTGAATTTAGCTCCCACAGCGGTGATTAGTTCTGTTATCTTCACACAAAATAAGGAATCTTGGTTATGGAGTTGCTTAAGAGAAGTCTCGGCTGAGTTAACTGCCATGAATTCGACAATCTTCAGCACGGATGTTTTGGTAGTCTGAGGGATTTTCGACATAGCCTCTTTTAAAGGAGTCGTACTTAATATGTCTCCGACGTTTGAATTATTAACTGTCTCGGTAAGTATCTCCGCAGTAATTTGAAAGTACTTTTCAACGGTAATAACCTTGAGTAAGACGTCTATCGCTTCTGTATGATCAAGTAATTGCATCTTCAGTTGCACCTGAACACAGCTGTATATTGCCTGCAATGTTCGCTCAACCAGTTGTTCATTATTAGAATTCTTTAACACAATGAGGAATAATTCTATTATTTTGTTAGAGATATCTGCAAACGTTTTTTTAATCTAATACTCAATTGTCAGCGCTTCACACACTCAAAAAAAATTACCTCTGTTTTGAACATTTCTTCAACATGCGCAACTCTTATTTCTCGATCGAGACTTTCGAAAATTTGGATAGCTGCAACCAACGTCGAGTCATTCTTTTGGGCAAATTGGAGCATATCTTCAATGAACGTAGGCCAAGTCTTAGGCATTTTAAAAATGCCTATTATCGCGGCTGCTGAACAGAGTTGATTGAAAACTAGTTTTGGAAATTTTGCATAGGCGTCCAAGAGCTAGATAATAGCAAGCGCTAGTCAGACACAGCGGTTAGTATTTATGATTTACTGCTTCATAAACGAACTTCCTTAGTTCCTCTTGTTCGTCAGGTGTCAAATAGGGGTATTCAAGCTTTATTTTGTTGTATAGGATCTAAAAAGGTCTTTTTTAGTGATGAAAAACACAGAGGTTAGAACCTGGGATCCGAGGAATTGAAACTGAGGATCTGTTGACTTTAGAAGGAGCTCTCTAGAGATGATCCACGCCTGCTTTGCACTCTAGGATCAGAATGAAGTCAGCATCCTCGATGGCAGCAAAATGTACCTGAAACTCGTACACGTATCTGGCTGCCTGAGCTCGCAGTGCAGGATCAGGACTTGTTGACAAAATGTTGAACTGCTTAATGAATTCTTGAAAACTGTATTCCATATTCTGAGGAAAAGATTGCTTTCACTTAAAAATTTTCAATAAAATATCCTTTAATACACACGATAATTTATAAGTGATCTAATTCTCTCAATTGAGGAAAGTTCCATATAACAATCGAAATCTAGTTTCGTCATATTCTAATCTTCCGTCTTGTGTAGAGACATGATACTCTAGATGAAGGATAAAACCCAGATTATTGTGAAATAAAAAAGACATTTTAATTATCTTGGTGAATAATGAATACAATACGTGTTGATTGCCTTGGTGATTGATGGATACCGGCGTTCATCATAAGAACTATGAATGAATCCTTATGACATATGTACCAGACCACTCATCTTAGTTGCATGGTGGGGTTTCAACGAAATAGCCTAAACTCTTTTTGATGCAGCAAAGATTTTGTGTGATCTCAAAGCGCCTCTTTCTCTAGAGGATAATATATATCTCTCTCTCAACATACTAGTCAACATGATAAAAGCAAGCGCTAATCTTCAAACCGAAGCCAGCCGAACAAACTGAGAACTGTTTGATCAATTGGAGGATTCAGACCAACAAATTTGAAATTTCTAACTATTATTGCCTGTACAATTCACCAACAAATTCAGATGATTAGTGGAAAGTGATAAAGCAAGAATTTAAAAGTATTATTTATTATTTTCGAGCCAACAAAGCTCATTCAATAATCAGAAACTATCTCAGCTCATCGTTCTGAGAACTCTCCTCTTTTCGAACCACAAAATCCACAAAACTTGTGATGCTGCTGCATCTTCTTGCCACAGCATGTACAAAACTGTTGTGATTCAACTGAATGCTGAGGAACTCTTCTCACTTCTTTTCCCAGGCTACTGCGAATCTCTCTCATCGAGGATCTTCTTAAACTGACACTCTCTAGAGTAGAATCCAATAGCTCGTCCTCATCTTCCTCCAAATCTTCTTTAAAACAATTAAATTGTTAAGCGTTTGCAGACAGGAAAATGATAATATTACTTTGAGTTTCATCGTTTCGATTTTCGAAAACCACATCTAATTGCCCCAGCTGGATTCCACTAAAAATATGTATTAGCTAAGGTAACTAAACGTAAATTTTCATACTATATTGGTTTCAGAGATGATTTATTTGTGCTTGGTCTTTGCATGCGCGCTTCTCCACAGCTGAGGATATGTTTTTCAGCACGACTAGTTAAAATTCTTTGACAATGAGGACAGGTCACCTGCGCTAGACAAGCGCTTTGAGTAAGCTGTCCTTCATGATGGCATGATGTGCTCACTCTCTTAGGAAAGAGCTTATTTATGGCAGATTGGTATTTGTTCCTTGAGGCTGGACTCGCTGCAACTCGTCTTCGGACTTGAAGATCAGTGATTTGAGAATTTTTTGCGTTTGGTGCCTGCTGCTCTATTTCCTCATTCCTTTTCAACGATGGAAGGTTCGTAGTCTTCTGGGACAAACTGCCCGGAGAGATCAATTCCGTCCTTTGGGAAGAGCGAGATTCAAGTGGGTGGTTGAGATTCCTGAAGACTGGGAGCCCGGTGCTCCTATCATAGCTCAACACTCGTGCTGCACCATTCTCAACCGCTTTGATATTCTTTGTAGACACAAGTGCTGCCAAATTATTTGCATAAGCAATATCATCGATACTGATATTCTTTGGAGGCTTTGGTCTGTGATAGATATTCTTACATTTAGGAATGTGTTTCTCGGCAGTGTCTATTTATATTCCATTTATTCACTGCAGAAGTAATACGAGCTTACAAGGAGCAAATCGTCTCAGACAGTACGGACAAGAAACATAGTCATCATATTCATTTCTTTGATCTGCTTCCTCTCCATCCTTGAGATAAAAATCAAAAAATGGATTAGCGAGTTAGGATATAAAATTGCAGAATCACTTTGTATTTCCTCTGAGGTAATTTAAAACTTTTTAAAAGGTTTTCATGCTGAATTCGCCACGTCGATTTTGGTTTGATGTTCTGAGTGTCGCTACCAGACCTTTGACTCTGACTTTTAATGGCTCGAGATTCTATAATATCTCCATCATCTTCGCGTTCATTAGGGACGCTTTTTTGTCGTATGTCAAGTGCAGATCTTCTCTGAGCCTGCAAGCAAGTTTGCTCAAGTCGCGGCATTTTGTTTATAAAGCTATCCTTGTTGAAACCGCGGCAACCACTTCTGCCATTCTACAGAAGGAGATATTGCTGTTAGTGGTGGCTAAAAAAAAATTACTTCTTCTTCCTGATCCTCACCATTAATACCTTCAATTACAAAGCCTTTTTGTTGGGTTTGCTGCTTGAATTTCAATTCAGATTTCTTAGAGTGAGTGTCTTCTTTATCTTCCAGCAAATGAGTAAGCTTGCTTCTGAGCTTAAGAGGTTTGTCAGGGCGGCAGCTTTTCAGATGAAGTGCCAGACGCCCAATGAAGAACTTTCTTTCACAGTTTGGACAATATTCATACTCTTCGGAGTGGTTTGAGGTGATATGTGGTTTCTGGTCTTCTTCGATGCGAAATTCTATGGCTGCTGACATTGCGATTTGCTTGAATTGACCCAACAACAAGGTTTACGGAAAGTATTGATCGAATAAATATTTAATTTCGGATTGACCCTTACAAACAAATCATTTTGCTCACTCGAATTATATTAAATTAATCGAGGTTTTTTTAGTTTTGTAAGCACACTGGTTGGTCAATGGGTTCTCATCAGATCTTATTTGCATTAAACTAGTTACTACAAATTGAGCTTGAAAGCATTCTTCACACTAGTTTCAACAGACTGTGGTGCCGTTTGAGTCAGCAACAGTATGAACTTGGCTCCTATATCGATATTGCAATCTGCGAATAAATGTAATTAAATAATTTAAAAAATACAAAAACCCCTCTAATAGTTTATTGCTTTTATACAAGTTCAAATCTCAAACCTTTACCTGCTGTAATGAATATCTCAGATCTTGAAGACAATTGACTTTAATTCAACAAGACCAAATCTTTTTTTGCTTCAGAGATCATGAAACTTAAATTTATATATATAAGTGTGTCCTGGAGACTTAAGCAAGTAATAAATGAGAGCAGAAGATTGCTTATCATTGTAGTTTGATTAGAAGAGTAAAGAAAGAGCTCCCGTACCATTCAGTCATGAATGACGATTTACCTATTCTGATGAATGACGATTTATCTACTCTAATTTATCTTAGAGTTTCTCATAATTGAATATTTTATTAGTCAAGATATCGATTTCAATCACTTGTTTGATGAATAAATGACAGTTGAGTCAATCGAGTAAGTCATTATTTTAATTCTACAATAGCAATTTGGACAGCCACTCGAAACATTTTACAGCCATATATATCCACACAATCTTGAAATCACACGAATTTTATACAGCTCGAAAATGATCATCGTCGTTCATGGTGTAGATATCCCCATTCTCAATTAATTCATCAAGGTATGCCCTATTTTGGTTTGAAAAAGTTCACGTATTGAACTGGTTATTTTATTTCTCTTACTTCAATGTCTTAGTATCAAATTTTCCTGGAAATTTGTCAAGAATCTGATCGAACGACGCTGTGCCATTTGGATTATTACTCTCTTTTATGATGCTATTGATTGCATTGATTATCTGCATGTAATAATAATGCTATTATTTTGTTGGTACAATCTCATATTACAAGACGCCTATTAATCCCTTTAGAGCCATCGTTGCTTGGCTGTACAACTGAATTCTGAACAGCTTTGTTCACGGGAGAAGGATTCTCGAATGATCTGCTCTTCGAATATTGATAATTCTAATTTGCCATTACACCAGTGAGAAATGTCCAAAAAAAGATGTGCTCACTATCTGCTGCTTCTCTTCGGGTGGCTCAACAAAGCCCTGGACTCTCTGGGAGTGAGCCAAAAAGCAACTGAGCAAAAAATAAGTAATCTGATTGTAATCTTGAACTTCTTCGAGGTTCGTAGTAACATAGAGCTTTTTATCTTTGAAAGGTTTTATCGCTATCACAGCCTTCAGATACATGTTCTTCCTGAAGAGAACAAATGAATAAAGCGCTGCCAAAGCCATCACAGTACTTAAGACTAAGTTTCGTCAGCATGAGAGGTGTTTCGTCGCTTTTCTTGTAGAAAAGGATTTCCATCACTCCGGTCGTGTCGTCGAGAGTAAAAATGCATCTTGTTGGATGCTCTTCTGTTGCGAGGACTCTTCCAAGAACAATAACCTAACCCAGATAAACATGAGTCATATGAATAAATTTACTTGAGTAATAGGACATCCATCGATTTCGAGGTTTTCTCCGGACTGTGCTGAGATTTCCAGTACAGTCTTAATCGTAAGAGGAACAATTGTTGACTTCTTTTTGCTCTTGTCCTATAGAGTATTTTAAAATAGCCTAAGAATTATACTTTACGAGAGATTGGGATCCTCGGATTCCTTTTTCAGGACCTGTTTTATCTGTTCCGCCGTCACCATCGGGTAAGAAGCCTCCGGTAAAAGATTGACCGTACTATGGAGGATGAGGTCAAATTGAGAAAAAAGAGCGGGTACCATTGTGATCTGTTGATTAAATTTCAATAATTTGATAGATTGCGGCTTAATCAACAATAACATCAAAAAAAGGTGCTTTAATACTAGCAAATTTATAATTATACTGAGAGGTAGACTTATTATATTTTTCAGGAGACCGATGAAGGATTGAATTCCTTTCAGTTTTGCAGAGAGAGAGGCAGAGGTTCTTTCAGCTAGGTGATGAATCCAAACTCATTTGAAATGGATTTGGTAGTCATATAGAGTAGGAATATCAACTTGTAACTCTTTCGAAACTACGAATCGTCATTTTTTCAAATTCATTAATTGATGAAGGGAGGGAAAGGAAGAGAATTTACATTCGATCCGTAAGGCCTAAGCCACCGATAATCTCTTCGAATTTTAACAGAGGCTTGATATGGAAACTCAACCATGAAAAACAAACTTTAGTTGCTTGAAAATCAGCTGATCAACAGAACTTATGCAATGATACATTGATTTTTATCAGAGAGGCAAAGATGCCTGGATCCAATTATTGTTTTGATCACAAGAGCAGTATTCGGTGTTTTTGGGACTCAATATTCATAAGTTGGAAAGATGAAAGCAAAAAAAAAATCTAGCGAAGCGGTCTCAAGAGTCCAGACAAAGAACCACAGCGAGCTTGATGACGAATTTGTAGCCATTCTCTAGTCTTTTGATTGAGTAACTTCGTACACATCTCATCTTTTGCACCTTGATGCATTAATAGTTTTTCGTGATTCTCAAATTGCTTCAAGAGTAATTTAATAAGGCTCAGACAAGATTAAAAATACAATTCGAAAATAACACCAGAAGAAAAAATGAAAACCACAGTCATCTTATTGGCTCTCCTTGCCACCGCTTTTTGTGACCAAATGGTTCCTATTCCTTCCGTTGTTGATGGAATCCTCGTTGGAAACACAACAGCACCATTCCAAATTGATGCTTTCCTTGACCCTCAATGCATTGACTGCTACAATGACTGGCCAACTCTCAGAAAGGTTGCTGCTGATGCTGCCCAATACGGTGTTAGCTTCCGATTCCACTTATTCCCGCTTCCATTCCACACTCATGCCTTCTTACTCTCTCAAGGAGCCTACTACTTTATTAAGAACGCTCCAGCCACTGATGCCTTGAAATATGTAGATCTCGTTTATAGAATTTTCCCTAATTTCACCAATGATCAAACTGCCAACCTCACTGTCAATCAGATTACCAGAAACCTCATCGACATCGTGGCAGCAGAATTCCCAAGCTACAACAGAAGTCAAATCGTGGATGCTTTCACAAATACTAAATATAACATCGGTGCTCGTCTGAGCTGGAAATTGGCGACCCATCTTGGAGTGTCAGGCACCCCTTGGTTCAAGGCTAATGGTGTTACGATTGATGGAGCTGCAGGTTTCGACTATGCTGGCTGGATCACGTTTTTGAAACAGTTTGTCTCAATTCCAAACGCTGATAAGCTCATTGCTGAGAACACAGTCCACAGACCTGATAGAAATGTCGTAAAGACCGCTTAATCATATTGCTACGGATACATGTATTATTCGTAAACAAAAATTTATACGAAAATGAGTGTATGATGATGCCTCTTCCTCAGGCTAAACAAAGTTTGACAAACTTTATGAAAAGATTGAGAAAAAAAATGAGTTAAAACAATAAGATATTAATTAAAGAGTAGGCTTATTGTGCCGTCAGAATCATTAAAGAAATCAATTAGAATGTAACCAGGAAACTCATTGGAAGGAGTCGACGACGAGAGACGTAACACTTACTTATGTGTGAATATCAAAGTATCTGTGATGGCCGAATAAATACGAAATCAATGTATAAAGTCATTGGTACTAACTAAGAGATTTCACCATTCCTATTTTGCAATGAAAAAATTCATCATACACCCTGAAAATGTATCTTGAAAAACATTGTGCAAGAGATATTATTGAAAAACTCTTCCAGCCAATTCAAAAAGAATATAGTTTCCATGTATTGTGTCCTGTTTGGAGAACAGCAATGGGTTGTGAAAGCGACGTGCTCAAACTATCATTTAGTTTACAACGTGTGTTAGAGAAGACAGAGACTTTTGTTTGTGTTGAAACGACTCAAATCATTTTTCAAGATGATAGTCAGCTCTTTGGAATTAACTTATTCAATCTGCCTGTGAAAAAGGCTACAATAACCCGATTAATCTTATTTTGTATCTTAGGTACAAACCGTAATAAAACTGCTTTTTGTTGAGAATTCGAAAAAAAGTAAATACCTGAAGAGTTCAAACAGTTAGGAAACAAGATGTTGAAGAGAAGTCTAAGATAAAAACATTTCTCACTCTGTAAGCACTTCTTGATATTTCTGTGAGATATTAAGCTGTTGAAACCCCTAAGATATTTACAATGTGGGAAGATCAAACTCCTTGGATTATAAATAGTGTGAGCAACGTTCTAACTCAAGCGGGTAAAAAAAACAGTTAACAATTAACAAAGAAAATTACATTGAGAAAAGTAGATACACAAAACGCAATACATTTATCAAATTAGATTAACACCTCAAAAAGAATTTATTAAATAGATTCATAGGTTGGAATCCTTCCTATAACATGCTCAAACACTTCAAAAACCGCACCATAGTCCGTCAAGCTCTAAGCTCTCTCTATCCAAAGCTCTTCAGCACAGCTTTCGTTGACAAATATCAAAGTCAAGTCTTCGAAATCGCCAAAGAATCCTTCATCAAGTATGAGGATGAAAAAGAAGAAAGAGAGTTCGCTGCATTCTGTGAGAACCTAAGCAATGCTTATATCAAAGAGCAAGAGCGCAAAGAGCGTTTCACCAAGCGAGATAACGACTTCAAACTGGTTGTTATGGCTTCCAAGACTCCGATTAGAGATTCTTTGAAGTTATACACAACCTACAACAAATTCGGCTTCGATGAAGACCTCCTTGCAGATTCTTTCGGCAACCTCGCTGTTGCATTCCTTCTCCGAGGCAGAGTCCAGCCTGGAAGCCACGACATTTCTGTAATTCTTAACTTATCCATATTTGAATTTTGAACAACATTTCCTTTCATAGTATGAAGAGTTGTACGAAAACTGGAGGTTCAAGGACATGATCAAAGACTTGAAGTACGCATTCCAGCAAGGAGTCCAAATCAACGAAAAGAATCTTGCCAAGATCTTCATCAGTCTTAAGCATCTCGCTTATAGAGACACTGAACTTTCTAAAATGCTGATTGAAAGAGTACGTATCACCACAGATTGAATCTTTTGAAACCTTATCATTGGTTAGACACAACACTTGTTGAACGGAACCTTGAAGCAAGAATTCCATGTCGACCCTGCTGATCCACTCCAATCCTACCAATTTGGAAAGAAATCATACTACCAAACTGTCCCAAGTGCTGAGGAAGTTCTCCAGAGCACCAAGTTCAGGAAATTTGCCGATAGAATCATGAGAACCTCCCAGCAGCTTGAAGAGAAGGACCCACAGGAGCCTGCTGTGAAGGACGATATTAATGAATTGAATGAGGTTTTGGATAACTTAACCAAAGCTATTGAAGAGAAGAAACTGCTCGAGAAGGAGCTTACAGGATCGATCCTTGCTATCAAAGATCAGTTCAAGAAACTCTCGACTGCTCAGAAACATGATTTTATCATTCTGAACCCTCGATTGATGAAGGATCTTTATGAAGTCGAAGAGCTGCTCATTGAATCTGGATTGCTGTCTTTGGAAGATTTAGTTCCCAGAGAAACTGAGCAAAAACCTGAAGAGAAGATTCAGAATGCCTCAAAGACTCTTCGAGACCTCCTCATTGAAAGAATCCCACAGTTCTTTGATCCTCAAATTGAAAGTCTTGAGGATGCTTACCAAAAGTACTCGGAGAAGCACAAAAAACCAAAGGATGAGTTGCACTGGGATAATGCTTTGGTGAAGGAAGTTGATTTCTCTTCGCTGGGTATCGCTCTCGGAGCTCTTGCAGAGACCCTCCACAAAAATGAGATCTGGGCTCCTCAAGAACAGCTCAGCAGCGATGCATGGAAAAGCTTGCTCCCTGAACTCTGGACACATGACAGAAAGAACAGTAATTTTCTCCCGAGCAGGACCCCATCATTAACAATCTTACATCATATATAGATAAAATTAGACAAGCTGACTTAAGAGTGACCTCGATTTACACTGACACCTATCAACAAACCTACGGCCTCTTGGTTTCACTCCTCCAAACTATTGAAGAGGTTCCAATTACCTAATTTCGTAGCCTGGTCTCATTTTTTTCTATTTTAAATCTTAGAATTTGTTCGTTATCAGTCCAAAGCAGCTACCAATATTCCTCATCCACTTGTCGAACGTCTCAGCTGTCCTTGGCCACAGAGAATTCTTCCAGACCTTTGTCACAAGACTGAATCAACAAAGAGCCAGCCTCAATCAAATCGATTCCGAGTCTTTGTATATTCTGCTCAACGTATTGAATGTCGCACCAGCTGGCAGTTTCCCTGAACTCGCGAAAATTACAGCACAACAACTTTCTGAATATGTTCTTAGAAACGGCAAGACTCTCAATAACGAGCAATTGATCCGAGCTGTTCAATTCTTCTGTGTTCACGATCTCGTAGAAACACATAAAAAAGCTACCAAGACTGCCTTAAAACACCTCGAGCATTTCGAATTCGGCAACTTGAAGTTCGATCTCGACCTCAATCTTTATGCGGTGTTCCAAGATGTCTCTCTTTACTTGAAATTCGTCAACAAAGATCAAGACCTAACCCTATCTCCAATCATTGACAAGGTTCTCGCAGCAAATCCATCGCTCGGAGAGAACCCATACTCAACTCGAGGCTTCGTTGATCCACTGAAAGAATTATTGAGACTCTCATTAGAAAGACTTGTTCCAAATCAAGGCACCGTCTTCCCAGCCAACTACGATTTGGTTCCTACTCATATCAGAGGAGATTTATTCTTCGGAACTGATACTCAGCAAAACAAAATTCTTCTATTCATCAAAGGTCATGATTCGTCAAACCTTTACTTAGAAGGTTCATCATTATTTGATTTCAGAAAGAAGATTGTCCAAAAACTCGACCCATTGGTTCGATTCAAGTCAGTCAACTATTTGGACGTCTTTGATGTTGACTTCAAGCAAGGAATCGTACAATACAATGAAAAATCTCCTGTCTTCGAACAGCTCCTCGAGAGTGTAACTCACCGTTCTGACAGCTTTAAATCGCTTCAGAACCTGGCAAACTCCGTACTTGAAATGTCAGCTAAGATCGAAAATGAGATCCAATCGAACCAATTAATCGCTTCAAGTGTCGAAGCTGAAAATTTCAAGAAAAGCGCGAGCTTCCTTGAAGGATTCATCCGCGAACTCCACAGATTCTTTAGCCTTGATAGAAGCGCTTTAGGAGCTCTTGAAAAATCATGCCGCTTGCTTTTCCACGATAAGCTTCGATACCAACTCGCTGTGCTTAACTCTCTTTGGAATCTCGCTCCAGAGCATGTCAAATCAGAGATCAACGGCCATCTCAAGAACACAGATTTCCCATCTCTCCTACACAAGATCAAAGAAGAATACCCTGTCGAGAAAATTGAAACCAAGCAACAACCTTGGATGGGTGTTCGACTCGGTTTGGAACTACCTGGCAAGCGTGACGTTACAGGCAATACTAAAGATCTCGTTCCCGAAATATTAAACCACGAATTCCTTATGGACGCCAACTACCATCAATATCCAACCTGGAAAACTTTCCTGGAATCTACTCTTAATCATCACAACCTCAATTTCGACATCAACGGTGTTAGTCAGCCTCAAAACTTCCATGACGAAAAGAGAGCCCTTGTTGGAATAACTCCTCGACCAGACGGAGCAAGAAACTTTATTAAGCCTTACTCTTTCGCGTTGAACTGGGAATACTATAGCTACGAGTTCCCACAGGATGTCTTGATTGACATCATGACGAGAGAATCTCAAGACTTGCAAGTTCAAAAAGAGCCTGATCAACAAACCAAATACATGATCAATCTCCAAAACTTGAAATTCGAGATCAAGAGCGACCTGAAGCACTCACAAATCGTTGAGAACATCCTTGGGCTTGATCTCATTGAGGGTCTTATTTCTCAACATTTGGGCCTTGGAAATTCATCCGGATTCTCTCAAACTGGCGATTTCGTTGAAAGAACCCCTGAAGATTATTCTCATTTCCTTGAACATCAGTCCAGAATTTGGATCTTCAAGGACAGATATGCTAACTTCATCCTGGAAGAGGCAAATAGAAGAGAGGAAATCAAACAAACCTACCGCGAGCTTAAGAAACTCGATTATCTTGCCTTGAAGGTAAGACAAAATTTCCGATTTCTAGATATCTAATGATTGAATGATAAATATATAGAAATACAAAGAAGGAAAGATCTCAGGAGAAGAGTTTAGAAATTCTAAGAAGGTCATCGAAAATAAACTTAAGGAGAAACTTCGCAAATTCCAATTGGAAGAGAATGACCCTCTAGAGTTATCTAAGTACCGAGGAAAGAATTTCAGAGTTGACTACGATATCCAAAAACTGATCGATCCAAATGCATTTGCTAGCCAATTTGATATCGAGAGCGATCCAGACTTTTATCGCGCAGAGCAAAACCTCAACGCTTGGCTGGATCTGAAACTTAGGAAGGCCGAATCCAACCTTATCAAGCTTGCTATTTTGCACAAACTCCACACAGGAGTCCCATTGAAGCAGCTCGAGAAACAGTACCTCAGCAGCTGGAAAGCAGCCCTAGAAAAATCGGAATTGGTTGATTTAGACGTCGTCCTGCTACCTAAGACGAGAAGTGTCGGCAAGCTCTCCGAACTCAGTCAAAAAGACAAAGAATTTTTCAAACAGCTAGTCAATTTCGATTTTAATCAGTGCCAGAATCTTGCTGTCGCTGATGTTGTCTTCGAACTTTCTCAATTCTTCGATACATTTGTAGTTGACAAGGTAACGCTCTCATTATCTGCTGCGTAATGATGATATCCTTCTTGCTTTTCTCTTAGACTCAATTGGCTGGAAAATTGGAGCAGCTCTCGAGCACCTGGGGATTTAGATCAGAGCTCTTAGCAGGAATAAATCATACTAAAGAGACTCGAATGATCCACGAGCAAGTCAAAGAGTACACTTGGCGAAAAGCTGGTCAATTCAATGAAGAAGATCGCACGAGAATTCACGAGATGTTTAGCGTCTTAAGAGGCAAGAGCCAGGCTGATAGAGTATGGTTCCCAGTTGACAAGCAAAGTCTCGATGAATTCCTTGACAACGCTAACGAATACGACGATAGAAACAAAGCCCTCGAAGAATGTAAGTCTTTTGGAAAACTTTAAAGCCTAATCGATTATAATTTCCTTCAGGGCTTCAAAGAAAGGAAGAAGAGATTGCAAACCGTGTTGTGATCAAGCCACACCCTGATTTCGTTCGTCCAGATAGCTTCTACAGAAGAATTTTTGACAAAAAAAGAGAAATCAAGATGAGAAAAGCTACCGAAGAGCTTTTCGGAATCGAATATAACCAATTAACGAAGCAAGACCTCCACGTGTTCACAGAGAATTTCCTTGAAAGACTCTACATTATTAAAAAGTACCTTCCTTCCAAACTAATCGAGGTTGTTAAGGGAGTTATTTCCCATCCAAATATCTCGATGGTCGATAAGAGAGTAATGAACTTTCCCAAAGTCAAGTCTTAATTAACAACGCTGTTTGATAGAATTTGATCTCAGCTCTTAAAGCCAACAAAGTCGACATCCAAGACAAATCGACAGTCTTTGTCGCTAAGAACCCTATCGAAATCGAAGGAAGCGTTCTTCCTCAAGATAAGATGTACCATGACATCGATGAACTCCAAAGAAAAATTTCGGCAGCTAGCACTCCTTATGTGCAAAATCTAGCTAAACTTGCTTTCTCAAGCTAAAATATGTGCAAAAAATATTCTTTAACTCTCCTGTAAAACTTATCTATCTTTTATCTCTGGACTGTTCAAGATAAATAGCCGTCGATACAACTAAACTCACAGATATATAGTCGTATATCGCCTAAATGTTGTTAGTTTTACAGTAGATTTAGCAGACTAACAAAAGAGCGAGTCCCCACTAAAGGTCACTCATCATCAACATCACTAAACTTGATATCGCTCAAATTTGAAGCTTCAGAATTTTTATCGCTTCCTCTATCGCTCTTTACGTTCTTTTTCTTGCCTTTAGAGCCTGTGGTATTAGGTGCTGAACCGGTGGGCTTCGCTTGAGCTTTCTCTTCTTCATCAGGTTCTTCCAACCCTCTTGTTTTCGCAAAAATCCTATCAAAATCTTTCTGCTCTTCATCTTCTTCGTCGTCGTCAGAGACTGGGGTATCTGACATTCCTTCTTCCTCGACAAAGGTTGGTTTCTTCTCTTTTTTAGCTTCATCCTCAGAATTGCTACCACTTTCATTATCTTGATCACCTCCTTCACCAGGAGCTCCACCAGTGCTGACACCTCCAGCTTTGTTGGGATACAGCAATGACTTCTTTGAAACGCGCCCTCTCTTTTTTTCTAAAAGAGATTCGATTGGTTGAGTTTTTAGCTCCATTATCTTCTTAAAGGTAATGATGGAGTCGATAAGAAGCACCTCAACAACGTCTTTCTTTTTGATCAAGAGAGCGAATTTGCTGTCATCAGTCAGCTCCTCGCCGACAAACACCGCTGGTTGTTTTAACTTTGGATGTATGTTCTCACCATCTTCGAAATAATATTCATGCTGAATTAGCGGTTGACCCTCGTTTCCTTTCACTTTCTTCTTCATGGTTTCTTTTCCGTTGTTTGCTTCAAGAGGTTTAGGAGGTTCTTGCTTCGCTCTCTTCTCAAACTTGATAAGGTCTTTGTTGCTGCTTTCTTTGAGTTTTGAAAAATCAGTCTTGCGGTTCGTTTTGAAAGTCTCTGGCATTCGAGCAAGCATGCATTTTTTGCCTTTGCTCATCATTATCTTTTGAAGTGGAAGAACTATTTCTTGGGACATGCTTTGACTTAACTGTATTCTTGCTATTTCTTTGATAAAATATCCTTCTGATAGAAATTTAGAAATAAATCGTGTACTCAAATGAAATAATTTGTTACGATTTCAGTTCAAAGCGCGAAATCTAGTTAGCTTCTTCCTCAAACAATTCCGAATCAGCTTACATATATATATTAATGAAAATTGGGTAATCATATTCATCAAAATCAAAATCTTATTTTATTGCCAGGATTGAATTTTCTTGAGATAAATAAGTCAAATGAACAACGAGTGCGATTTACCAATGCCCAAGCAAAACACGGATTTTATAAACACAAATCTCGAACATTAGGAGTGAAAAAACTTTTTTGATTGATTTTTCTCATAATGTAGTTTTATCTGAGGTCTTGAGGGGTTATCATGTTGAAAAATACGGAAATTATTTCAATTGGACATATTTTGGATGCTTGTTCGATATCCAACCATTGCGTATATAGATGCTGATTTTTTATATTCTCAAAACATGCTATTTCGATCAAATGCTTTTCCATGTCCAGTCTTGATATTTTAAAGCTGTAGGTATCATTATCAGCACCTTTACAAACCCTTTTAAGCTGATTGGATCGATAAAAGCTTTCTAGATTCACAATATTGACAGGATTCGTTGTTTCTCTCGTGTAACTATACTCTTGCGTTGGAATCTGGAATTGGAAATCTAGTTGTGGTAGCAAGCCATCATGATCCGACGTAGAATTTCTGAAGATATCATCTTCGTCGTTTAATAAATTCAATTTTGATTTAAATGCACTATAGCTAGGGTCAGAATAGCAGATTCCAAAATGTTCAATAGAATCCTTCAGTATCGAGCTTTCAGTATTCTTTAATGCTCGACCTGTATCGAGATATGTGGGTGTAATTAGCTCCGAACTATTTTGAAGTTTGTGCTCAAGTTGGTGGCCTAAGGGTGATTCCAAGGCGAGCTCATTATTGAAATCTGCATTTGTTTTAGGCTCCTCACTTTCTTTGCTTCTAGTGACGGATTCTGTAGTGTTGGCCTGCAACTGGATCGGATCCACAGCTAGGGGTTTGGTCCCATTTAAAGTATTCAGTCGTTCTGGTTTTTCATTTTCTGACAGGTCCTTTTTCTCAGATTCCGGAATTGATTGAAAGGCTTGTTTTTTCTTCTTGGTTTTCTCTTTCAGGGTAGAGGTATCAGAAGTTTCAGTTCTTTTGGAGTTGCTAAGCTTTTTTTCGCGAGGTATAAATTCATCTGGGTCATAATAAAATGATTCCCGGGGCTCCCATGTTGATTCTTTCATTGAATATCCTTTCCATTTGACTAACCATAAAGTTTTTCCATCAGGGTCAATCTTCTTCTCGATGATCTTTTCAACCTCCCAAACTTCTTTTTGATTCACACCAAGTCCAAGTTTATCCTCAAGCATTGAATGATTTCGTGTATTCGTTGATAAATTTTATAGCTTTTTATTCCTTATCGAACCTCTGCTGTTTTGTCTGCCCTTCTTGTCTTCTAACTCTTGGGTTTCTCAAAATTGGAGAATCACAAAAACAGCAGCACTCAATTCAAAATTTTGACTAGTGGTATTATGAGATTTCGTGATAATGTCTGCAAGTTCTGAGATCTCACCTCAAACATCTGTAAGATTGGCCTTTAGGTCCTAAAAAAGGCAGGGCTTGAGAAGCTAGTAGAGGAAAAAAAAAGAGAGGGAAAATAGCCTCCTCAATAATTCAAATTGTATCCAACTATCCACAGAAGTTCGCAATTAGAAATGTAAATGAACTCACTAAAACAACTCAGATTCCAAGATATTCCTTTTATTTGTTTTTTTATTGTTTTACTTTACTTTTTGTTTGGAGGAACGATCTTTCTAAGATGACCCATGATTTTGAGTCCCTTCAACTTGAAGCTAAATGAAGCAAAAATCCATTTGAGTTCACTTAATGATGGCCGAGCGAATGTAGTCAATTTGCCGAATTCCCTTTCAAAATTTACTTTAAATGAAGTGATGTATTTTTCTCATTGTAAAACAAGGTTAAATCTTTGCTACTATAAGGCGCAACACCATTTAGAATTGCATAGAACTACCATCTGCAACCCTCTACTTAATCTTTTTCATACAAAATGCCAAAAACAGAAAGATAACAATTTTCGATAGAGAGAGAGATGGATATAATGCCTTCTTGGGTCTATCTGCAATGCTCTTTTGCGTACGGGTTACAACCAAATCATTCGATTCGAACTTCCATCTTAAGCATGAAACACGCTTTGCCACAGACAAGCTAATTATCATGATTTGCGAGCTTCAAACAGTTGAGTTTTTAACAGCTACATTTGAATATGAATATAAAATAAATTGGCTGCTGATCGAATTTATTTACCAGATTTTGACATTCTTTCGAATATAGCAAATAATCAGAATCCATGCTAACGAACAAAGGAGTAGAACATGAGAGACCCACTAAATGGAATACGCAAGATTTGACCAAAGACCCCACTTCACAATACCAAAATTCTGGTGATGTGGCTCAACAGTACAGAAAGAATAATTTCAATAACATCACCAACAATGATACTGAACTACAAAGCCACGGTTCCCCAATTAACGCATCAAACTTATTTAACTCTTACCACACTTACAAAATCACTCAAAAATCATCAACTACAAGTTCTGTCTCTGAAATTAGTCCTCTGCAACAGTCAGAGAGTAGTAGCAGAGTTTCCGTTATTTATAAATCAGCGAATGAGAATGGAATCTTCAAAGATTCTTCAGTAGGAACTCTGCTTACAAAGGGCAACGACGAGCTAGAGAGAATAGGTCGGATGCTATCAGAACAACGGAACAATAACGCCCAAGCCTTAAAAGCAGACAGCTCTGATTTTCCCACTGCCAAAACAAGCCGACCCGAAGAGAGAAGTGGAAAAAACACATTGAAAACCGATGACCATCCTCAAATATTATTAACTCCTCAATTCTACAAAAATTTACCAGCTGGAAAAAGCATCTATCACAAATATCATCATTACAGTTTTCAAGAACCAGATCAGGGAATGCAAGCATCCACTTCACATTTCTTAAATCAAGGTATGGGATCTCCTGAACCAGACTTAGAAAAAACAAGTTTAAAACCTATTTTTGGGAATGTTCCAACGAAAGTAACGAATTCTGACAATGTAAATGCATTTAGGAAGACTCCTTCAGTTCAAATGTGTTCCATAAGCGTCCAAAGACCATCATCAAATTCTGAGAATTATCGACTTTTGAAAATCCAAACTTCAAATACTCCTTCTAATAATCCCCAGGACTCTTTATTAATTCGATCAAAGCTTACTGAAGCGAAGGAAATGTTGCTAATGCGGTTAAAAGAAATTTCGGAGTTTGAACAAAAACTTAACAACAAATGCGAGGGTCAAAAACCTGAAACCAAAGTTCCACAAGGCATCTCTTCAGGTCCTAGGACTGAGTTCTTTCCTGCTGAAAGCGAAACAAGCGTCAGAGTAGCAGCGGCTCAAATTAGCCTTCAGCAAAGTTGCAATAGCCAAGGTCCCTCGAAGACAACTTATTTAAAAGAGAGATATCGAGACGATATTTCTCAAAGTGTGACCCATTCACAGAAGCAGATGATAAATAGTCCCGATGAATCTCAGCAGTTAACTCGAAAGCCACTTCATCTAAAGAATAAAGATAATGAATGCGTGAGAAAAAACCAAAAAGATCAAGTACCAAAGCCATTAAAGCAGACTGAATTACCAGCGAAAGTTGAGACTAACGAGAAAGATAATGGAATTAAGCAAGATGAAACTTTAATCGAAACTAAAAATTATTCAGATTCCTCTGAGCACAAGAGTCACTCACTGACAGTGGGAACAGAAATTGCAAAAGATATTTCAACAAAAAGAGACCAGCCTTATCAATTAACCCAGGAATCCTTATTGAACTCATGTAAGGCTAGACAAAATATGGTATTTGCAATTAATGAGGATGAAAGGCTCTTCATATTTACAAAAGACGAAGTCGAAGTTGTAAAAAAGGCAAGTTCGAAAAGTCCGACAAGAAATCCTCACCTGGGAGGAAATACTGAACCTCTGGTTGAAGAAAGAAATCTTGCTTGGTTACACTACAAAAACGCTAAGATCAACAATCTTCAGATCGAAATGGAGAAAAAAGAACTCGAAAACTGCACATTTAAGCCTCAAATTCTGTCCCAGAGATCTCCGAAAAGCCTACTCTCACCTCAAGCGAAAACTCAACAAGAGAAAGGGCTGACGAAACTTGCAAGGGTCACTCCGAAAAACTCCCAGCCACACTCAGAGATGAAAAAACCTACAAATTCGTATTCTCAAAATTATCTTTCACAAAACGGCAACAAGTTTCTGACGAGCCCTAAATGCAATGAAATGCATCTGCTCAAATCAAATAAAGAAAATAACCTGCAGCTTACATTTAATACCATCTCTTCTTATTCTAAATCACAAGTATCCAAGCATTAAACTTATTGAAGATTTTTTACTTGCTCACTGGAAGTACCAGCAAATCAAAATTTAACAATAGTGAGCCTTATTTTTGTTTTTTTTCATCATTTATTACTTTTAACAAATTGAAACATTTAGTTTAAGATAAATACATGCATTCGAGAATTTACATCATTTGGGGATTGGCAAGAAGCCATCTCCTTCCAATTCATCATCTGTATTGCAACCAAATAAGTGACTTTAATCCGACAGAGCTATCAATTATTTTTGAGAAAAAAGACAAATCTTAAAGTAGCAGTATCATAAAAATCTTCTTAATCTGATAGAAAAACGTAAAGATATGCACTGATAGATGCGGATATTTGGGTAAACAAGAGGATTCAAAAAAAGTTTATGGAACTAGTAGCTATAATATATTTACAACACGGCTTTCTTTGTTATGTATTAGTAATTAGTATCAAAGTTTAAAGACTGATGTTCTCGTCCACCCAACGAACTCTCTTGCCTTCCACCCATTCACCTGCTTTTTCTGGCTGGCCTCGGAAAGAATAATATCCAATACCGTGCTGTTTGCCTTCTTTCCAGGGTCCTCTATATTTACTTCCGTCAGCCCATTCGTAGGTTCCGAAACCATCCTTTAGGTCATTTTTATATTCACCGTCGTACTTCCTTCCATCAGGCCAGGTGAAAACGCCAAGACCTTCCATTTTACTCTTTTTCCATTCGCCTTGGTAGATTCGACCGTCGTACCACGAATAAACTCCATATCCTTCAATCTCATTGTCATTGAATTGGCCTTCGTAGCAAGATCCATCAGCCCAGGTGAACTTTCCACGTCCCTGTTTTTTGCCTTTGACGTAATTACCCTCATATTTTGAACCGTCAAGCCATGTTTCAAGACCTATTCCGTGCTGCTTGTCTTCAGCCCATTCTCCGTCATAGATTGATCCATCGACGTAATAATATTTACCCACGCCATTCGCCTTGTCATTATACCAATCACCTTCGTAATAACTACCGTCCTCGTGTATGAGTCTGCCTCTTCCACTGGCTTTATTATTTTTCCAGTATCCTTCATATATTGAGCCATCAGCCCAAATTTGTTTTCCGCGTCCATGACGGACACCTTTTTTCCATTGACCGATGTAGACGGCTCCGTTCTCAAGTTCATGAGCTGGAAGATTGACGAGTGATCTGTCAATAGGTTCATTATCGTCGTACGAGAAATCACCGATTTTTCTCAGAGTTAAATTGGTGCTGGGAGTCGAATAATCAGGAATACCATCGAGTGATTTCGCGAAACTCGCTGCAGGTGCATTTGGATCGACAAAGACTTCAACGTCTTCCTCGCTGATAGCTTGAGCGTGCTTCATGGTTTTAACTTTTTCTTCGCCTCTGTGGTACCCTGTGACTCCTTCATATTCTGCGCCTACATTCTCCTCTTTATATTCAGGACCCGCTCGAATGACGAGAACTCCTTTTTCAGTTTGGTATGTGCAGCAGCTATTGCCCATTGGTTACTTAGAATGTTTACTTGTCTTGTAGATTTTTGAAATGGTTTTTTTGTATTGATTATAAATTGGATTCAGAGGCTTAAATCATCAAATTCTAAGGAAAACGAATTTTGAAGATCACTAAAATATGTTACCAGTACATAGTGATTTTGAAAAAATATCTCAGCAATCGTATGTGGGATCGCACTCTCAGTAACTCCCTCATAGTTTTCCTGCTGGACTACCTTCAAGAAGAATGAAAGACGAGAAAACGCCTTTCGAGCTCGTAAAAATAGGATCGGTCAGTACTAAGGCGAATTAAATATTATTCTTACTGGTTTAATTCTTAATTCTGAATTTCAAAACGCTTCAAACAACCGTATCAATCCTCTTTTTCTTCCATACTTGACGGAACGACACTGTTCAGTCTTTCCATGAGATTTTATAAGAAGAAAAAACAGATAGGTAATAGCAGATGAGCAGTATTTGTGATGGAGTAGGGATTATTGCAAACCATATATGATGGCTGCTCGTGTTTCTAATTCTCTCTTTAATATTCTGAACGAATTTAGACTGGTTCTTGTTGTTATTTCATAGCGTCGCATATTTTTCAAAAAATCAGCAAACTTTTCTTTCTCCAAAAGATGAAAATTATTTCTCATTATAGTTAACAAATGCCGAATTAGATGAAGATAGTCTCTCATTAATGAAAGAATAGCTTCACTCCTTGCTTTCTAAGTGAAAATGGAAAGAGCGTATTAAATAGGAATTGAAAGACAATAGATAATTAAGTTAAATAGGTAGATTTTCATCGATTTCCTCAAGGAGTCTTATCACCCACCGAGAGTGCTGCGAGCAGGGTTTATTCTAAGTGCCCATATCGATACTTGGAATCCTTCTTCAAAATCTTATTTTGATGCCTCCCACTGGAATTACTGAATTAATGTGAATTAAATTTGGATTTTTCTCACTATTCAATTAAGTGTCCAATAATCCAACACTACAAATAAAAGACACTGATGCTTGTAAATATTCAACGAAAGTCTGGAATATAAATCTTGAATTATGAGCTCATCATACTAGCTACATAACGAAATACTAACCACAAACAGATTAACTGTATGTTTTATAACTTTTTCCCTTCTTTATTCGACATTTTGAATAGATGATCTCTACAAAAATTACTCCGAAAGTTGGAATGTACTTCAATGAAATAAACTTCTTTTTCTATTGTCTGTAAAAAAGTATCTATGTCTGTATAAGTGTTCGGACCAACCATCAGCTTATTCTCATTGCGCACTAAATAAATGGCATAAAACTCCTCAGTGTTTTCTAATATCGTAAAAGAAAGTGTCTAATGTTACTTAGATCCTAGGTGTTTGACTACCTTTTATTATTCATTTTTTCTTCCAACATGAATTACTATAAAACTCATTATTTTCCTTTCCTATCTCTCACTCTCTTGTACAACATTAAAATCAGGTAAAACGGGAAGAAGACAAGAAGTTATTTACGCTAATCACAAAGTGGAAACACAGAGGAATCGAATGTAATCAGTTAAAAAAAGAAACAAAACAACTTACATGAGGATTCAAACAGAAGATAATATCTATTTTATTCATCTGAAATAAATGACAACCGAAAATTTTTCAAGCAGTATCTCTCAATTGAGAGCTAGTCCAAGCCTTCATCCAAGCCCATCAGACATCGATAACGAAATGGAATCAATAGAGAATCAACACAACCTGAAGCACTTTATAGCAGACAAGATACACTGGAAGCTAGAAATTACTCAACACTCGAAATACCATGACGAATGCGAAGATTTCGAAACAGACACTTCTTCCAAAACAAGACACAAAGATACCAACAAACTCAGTCCTGCGTTGGAATATTTTGTTAGTATACCTAGAAATGACTTTGGAAATCTGGAGAGAGCAAATCTAAATTATAGTGACTCTTCAATTAGCATAAAACTTCTGAAATCTTTTCGAAATGTAATAGAAAACAACTGGAATGGATTTGATGGTTGCTTAGAAAGACCACCCGAAGCATGCTATTCACCAAGAGATAAATACTTTACTGCCAATCTCAAAATTTTAATGGACAAAGAAGTAAAACCAACAGAATGTCGAAGCAATCAGTCCGGAAGCGGCAATAGAACTCCGAGAATACCTAAAAATAAGACGATGATGCATACTTCTTCGGGGACGATCAATAATTTGAGAAGAATCAATAAGAAACTCACGAATCTTTCAAATTCATTTTACAGAGGATCATTTGAAAGGAGTAACCTAGCCTCCCTTCGAGGAGGAGCACCGGAAATTGAATCCGCAATTGATAACCATTCAACACTTTTCATTAAATTACAGCAATACAGAGAAAAAATTTTGAACGATGTTAACCTGGAAAGAGAACTGGACCTCTATATCGAAGTTCGAGCAAGTGCTCTTGAAAGAAAATATGACCAAGAAATTTCGGAGCTCAATTTTGATATATGGAAGCATTTTCTTGATTATGAAACTGCAGAAAAAGCTAAAGTTTTGCTTTTGACAGGCCAGGCCGGAATAGGCAAATCATTCTTCTGCAAAAAGCTTCAACGAGAAATCATGACTGCTTGGAATGACTCTGAAATCGATTGGTTGCCGATATATATTGATCTTTCAAGTCGAAAATACCCTAAATCAGAGATCATCAACGAAATTCTGAGACAAGAGCTCTCCCTTACTGAAGAAGAAATTCTTACTGTGCAGACTTCAGATTCGGGTGTGCGTTTGCTGCTTATCGTTGACGGATATGATGAAGCTTTAAATATTTATCGTACCCATTCTGAATCAATGGGCAATGAAAAGGATCTCTACAATGAAAATTTCTGCACTGTGAATAAAATTGAAGGAGAGTTCTGGAAAAACACAAGGTTTATTGTCACTTGCAGAGAAGAGAACCTCCAAAGCATAAGACGAAGAGATCTCTTCTTCGCACCGCTTGAGATAGTTGAAGGATCTACCGAACCTTCTGCCAAGCCAGGTTCATTCTTGCAGCGAAAAATAGAGGGGTTTACTGATGAGCAGATTACATCATTCTTTAAAAAATACTGCTTCTATCGACAGGTAAATAACGTTATATCGGAACAGCCTGAAATGAAATCTGCCGCTCCATTATCCACAGACTTAGAATATTTATCTCTATCTCAGCGTCCGCCATCATGGGGCTTGGTAGACAATTTTGAAAAATTAATCGATGAATACAAATTGAGAGAGGTCTTAAGAATACCACTTATGCTATGGATTGCTACTGTTGCATTACATGATACTGAGACGAAAAGCATTGGCTGTTTTAGTGACCTTGAATCAATGCGGAAAAAGGATGTGAGCTTGCGTTTGTTAATAAAATTCTTCATCGATAAAGTCATGCAATCGATGACTCACAGAAACACTGAAACTTCCATACATCACAAGGAAGAAGATCCCGTAAAACAATTTGCTAAGCAAGTTCAGAGACTTGCGCTAAGATTGAATGGCTATTCCTCCAATAAAACATCTAAAAACATAGGAGCGGATGATGAGAAGGAAGATACTTCACTGTTAAAAGCATGTCCTCTCTTCGAACCTGATAATAGTCAATTGGGACTGAAGTTTCGTTGTCGATTGTTAAGTGAGTTCTTTGTAGCAAAAAGTATCGAAGAGGAAATTATTGAAGTATCTGCCATTTCTCAAGAACAAAAAACAAGTTTCTCAACAAATCTCCACATTAATCAAAGACTGCTTACTCGTACAGAAACATTTTCAGCAGTGATTCTTTTTTTGTTTGACTCTCTAAAAGACTCAGAATTGAAAGTCGAACATTTACTCAGGCTTTTTCAGCTCCTGCGCCAAAAACATGTAGAAAACACTCAACACTCAAACTATAGCAAAACAGATCTCTCTTTGGAAATCGCCATTACAAATGTGATCACTCTGCTCAATGCAGCCAAACATGATTTTAGTAACCATGATTTTAGCCACCTCAATATTTCGTTTGCCAATTTCAGCTATGGAATATTGGAAGGAACAAAATTTGTCAATTCCAACATCAAAGGCGTGAATTTTACAGGAGCTTACTTAAAAAATGCGAATTTTGAAAAAACTAATATGGAAGAAATTGTGCTTGATAACAGAACAGGCTTGAAGCTCAAAGATCAACAAATTTTTGGCATTGCCTCCTCTGATAGTGGTGAATATGTTGCTCTTGATATTGGTACTCAGACGGCGGTTTTTAAAAACCTGAGTGATAAAAAATTTTGGCTGGAGGAGGCCAAAAGGTTTCCTGGTCAATTTCCATCTACATCGAGCAGTCCATTTAGTAGCTGTGGGAAACAAATTGTGACAGCATTAGACGAGAGGCTCTGCGTCTGGGATATTGTTTCTGGGAGTTGCCTCAAGCAAATCACGTTGCCTCTACATCTAAGTCTGAATCAGAGTAACATAATAAAATTTAATTCAGGAAGGAAGGAACTGTTTCTTTGTGATAGCAGAAAAGTTTCCAAATTCAATTTGGTATCATCAATTGCCTGGAGGGATTGTGTGGAAATTCGGAGTCATATTGTAAATTGTGATTTTCCCTCAAATAATATCGGGATTCTCCTAGTAGCTACTGAAGGTCATGTTTGGAGAGTAACCTCTCAAAGATTCATCGGAAAACTGAGGCAAAATCTGACTTACTGTAGATTTAATCCCGAAGGGACGTTAATAGTTGCCGGAACAAATAGTGGAGTTACTATTATTTCAGACTCGATTCGAGCTCATGTTATCAAATCTCTTGCTGAGAAAGTTCGAAATTATGGTGTCAAATCGATCTCTTATTGTGACTTTAAGCTACATGGGAGTGTAATAATGTCCACTACAAACAGCGCGCTCACGCTTCAAGACACAGCTACTGCAAAAACCGTGGCCTATCTCCCATTTGAAAGCGAGCTGCGCTCTCAGGATTACGCTCTCAGTCCTGATGGTAAACAACTCGCAGTGATTGAGGATACAAATGCTGTTCGTTTTAAAAATATTGATCGATCGGGGAATACAATCCCTCCAATGAAAGGTCCTAATAAACAAGGTTTGAACTTAAAAGGTGCAATTATGAATAGTTGTATTGGGTTATCAGAAGAAAATATTAGGCATTTGCAAGAAAAAGGAGACTATGGACCATTCAATGAAGGAGTTGTCAAAAAACTGTTTCCCAGGAACCTGACAGACGCAGAAAGTGTAACAGAAATAGCAGCAGTTGATACGAAGTTGACTGCGGTACATGCTAATATAATCGGAAAAGACTTGCAATGGATAAATTTACGAATCCTTGATATTTCGAAGAATTCTATCGGTGATACAGGTGGCGTTGCAATATGTAATAACAAGGTATGGTCTCAGCTTGAAGCAGTAAACCTAGATTCTACTGGTATAGGAGATAAAACAATCACGGTCATCGCAAGCAATCCAACATGGAAAAACCTCAAGAAGCTTCAGTTAGCTTCGAATCAGATCAGTGATATTGGAGCTGCTGAAATCGGAAAGAACAAAACCTGGATTCACTTAGAGGTCCTGGATCTACATCAGAATGAAATCGGAAATGAGGGAGCTGCTACAATAGGGCGCAGTGCCGTCTGGGACAAGCTAGAATTGCTCAATATGAGTTCAAATAAAATTGATAAAACTGAAATTGGAATCCTTTTGTGTATGAATAATACTTGGAAGAAACTCAAGAAACTTTTCCTACATGATAACTCTTTTGAGCTTCGAGAAAAGGAGATGCTTCTGGTAATCAAAGAAATCGCATCGGAGGAGTTAGATTTTCTAAATTTGCCTCAAGCAAAATTTTCAAGCACATTATTACGATATCTCAAGTATATTCCACCTGAGACCGTCACAGAAATATCATTGGATGAGAAGGGTATTAATAACATAAATGCTCTGATGATTGGAAACAACTCAACTTGGACAAACTTGAAAACCCTTACTTTGTCAAGGAATGGAATCAGCGATAAAGGAGGCGTGAAAATTGGGAGTAACTCTTCCTGGTTTGAGTTAGAAATGATTGATCTTTCACATAATTCTCTCGGAAAAGCTAGCGGCGTTGCAATTGGTAGTAACAAAACATGGAAGAATCTCAGAGAGTTGAACTTGAATGGAAATGAGATTGGAAGTGAAGGTGCTCGAGCGCTTGAAAAAAATACAGCTTGGCCCAACCTTCAATCGCTTAACTTATCAGAAAACCTAATAGGATCTGTAGGAGTTGGGAAATTGAGCAGAAATTCCACGTGGTGTAATCTGCAAACTCTCGATTTATCTGGAAATTTAATTGGAAGTGAAGGGGCACTCGAGCTGAGCAAAAACTCAGCTTGGCCCAACTTAAAGACACTGAATTTATCCAGAAATTCAATAGATGCTGTAGGAGCCACAGGGTTGAACAAAAACTCTACTTGGACCAAGCTGCAAGCACTTTATTTGGGATTTAATTCAGTCGGTCCCGAAGGAGCTGGAGAACTGGCTAGGAATGCAAGCTGGAGTAATTTACAAGTGCTAGATTTAAGCCAAAATTCTATTTCTGATAAAGGTGCCGAAGAGTTAGGTAAGAACGAAGGCTGGCGTAATTTACAATCACTCAATTTGGAAAGTAACTTGATAGGCCCTAATGGAATGAGAGAATTGACCAAGAATAAAACTTGGCTGAACCTGCAAGTGCTCAATTTAGAAAACAATCTTCTCGGTCCTAAAGGAGCTGCAGAGCTAAGCAGAAACGTAGCCTGGGCCAGCATTCAAAATATCAACTTACAAAACAATTCGATAGGCGAAGAAGGAGCGGCAGCTTTGAGCAAGAATAATTTGTGGGCTAAGTTACACACACTGAATTTGCAAGGAAATTCGATCAGTGATAAAGGAGTCGAAGAGTTAAGTAAGAATAAAACCTGGACTAACCTACGAGTTCTTAATTTGCAAAGAAACTCGATCAGTGATAAAGGAGCCAAAGCCTTGAGTAAAAACACAAACTGGTTCAATCTGCAAACCCTCGATCTAAAAACCAATAGTATTAAGTTTGAAGGAGCAGAAGTGTTAAGCAAGAACGTAGCTTGGACTCGGCTAGAAACACTCATTTTATGGGAGAATGAGATCGGTGCTGCTGGTGTTGCAGCCCTAATAAAGAATACAACCTGGAAGGATTTACAGACCCTCGATTTGAGCTATAGCTCCATAGATACTGCTGGTGCTCAAGACCTAGGCAGAAATAAGACCTGGATTAACCTTGAAGCGCTTAACTTAAGAGCCAATAAAATTTACTCTCAGGGGATTGAAGTGCTCAGCAAAAATGAGACCTGGACCAAACTGCAACGCCTCAACTTGTGGGACAATCTGATTGGTCCTGAAGGTGCTAAGGCGTTGAGTGAAAATACAATTTGGACGAACTTGCAGGTCCTAAATTTGAGGTCTAACAACATTCAAGCAGAAGGAGCGAGAGAACTCGGCAAGAATAAAAGTTGGATCCAGCTGCAGTCACTAAATCTATGGGATAACGCAATCGGTGCTGAAGGTGCTGCAAAGTTGGGTGAAAATACAGCTTGGACCAACCTGCGTACTCTAGATTTAAGCTACAACTCGATCGGTAGTGAAGGAGCAAAAGAATTAAGTAAGAACACAAGCTGGGTCAATCTTGAAGAACTGGATTTGAAATACAACGATATCAAAGACAAAGAAGCCAATCTCCTAAAAAATAATTCATATTGGGTCGAGCTCAAGAAGTTAGAGTACTAAGCACATTTCATTTAGAACGGTAGAGGAAAAATGAATCAAACTTCTGCATTATTTGGAACATTATTCGTATGTGTGTTTGTTCATCTTAATAATTTGCTTTGTACTCTTAATAGAGGAACCTTTAGTCGGTGTTTTGCCAACAGCTAACGAATTTACAGTTCTGAGTTTGTTTCTTCTTGTGCCAGATGAACTAAGGGTTGACTTATAGCAAATCATGAACTGTTAGTTTGTCAAAAAAAGAGAGAGATTAACATTGCTAAAACGAATGGAAGAAGAATAATTTTACAAATCAATTAAGAGACACTAAATTACCATTTTTCCTGTTTCCCCAGTGAAAGGAACAAAGATTAACCCTTCAATCCTCTAGACAAAGTTTTATTCAAGTGTAAAAAGTTCATTTTATATTGCTAATCACTTCAAAAGCTATTTCCAAGCTAAAATTAAATTGCGAGAACACAAATTACATTCATCAATTTGGGAAAGTTGGAGGTCCTTTTGAACAATAATAAGCTCATGATGCGAGGTAAAACGGAGCAAAGAGCGGCTGATGTGAAATCTTTCGCAATTGTTTAAGTATTAAGTCAAAAGTCTTGCTTAGATATAGTAGCGTCTTTGATGTTGATGTCTCAGAGAAATGGTAGTCATTTTTCAAGGCTTCTCAGATTTTTCATATCGCATAAAAAATATCTAATTTGGTTGGAAAATTAAGGAATTCCTCATTAACAATTTAATTAAGTATTGAATATTTTGAGCTAACTCGTTTGGAGACTCTTTTTTCTTACTTTATCACCAAGCGGGCAATTCGTTCAAAAAATAATAAACCGTCAATCCAATAGTGTGGAGAAACAATAAGGTAGATAAAAAATATGATTCCTCTTAGGGATAATCTACCATCTTATTTTATGAATAATTTTTCTTAACTTCATAATCATCGAGATTTAGTGCTTAACTTCAGCTGATTTGCCGTGATCACCTCCCTTTTTGTCTTTTCCTTCCTTTCCGTCTTTTCCTTTGCTGCCTGGAGCGTGCTTTGATTTTCTTTTCGCTTTTCCTTTCTGCTTTTTCTTTTCTTCCTTGATTTTGTCCTCGCCCTTCTTTGGAGCAGTTTGGAAGTGGTCGAAGATGTCTGACATGCGGCGAATGTCCTTCTCAGCTGCCTTCTTTCCGACTTCATCGGCCTGGGAAATAAGTTCTGGGATTTTTGGAATGACTTCCTTCAACTCTTCGAGTGCGGCTTGAGCTTGCTTGAAGACATTGGGAGCTTTTTCACAGTTGTCTTTAATTCTTTTGAGATTTACTCCGCAATTGGTGACAGCTCTTCCCCTAAAAAAAAAATGAGGCTGACGATATGGTTACTAATATTTACTTGTCTAATGGGTTAAGGCTGGACTTTTCAATCGTTTCTTTAAAGTTCTTTCCAACCTCTATATTAAACAAAAAAGTTTAGATTAAAACTTGAAAGAGTAATTTACCAAGAGATTTCTCTAAGATTTCAGCCGACAGTTTGGTGAGGTCAACAATTTTGCCAGGAGCGCTAGTGGTGCCCCCAATGAGTTTCTTGAAAGCATCACTGAAATCCCAAGTTCTCCAGTCCATGTATGAGCAGTCAACAGTGAGAGCAGGAGGATTCAACTCAAATTTAAGGCCACATTCGGCGATGTTGCCTTTCTTGTGTGCTGAGCAAGACCAGAAAAAGAGTCTGAATGCCTCAATCAGCTTTGGGTCCTGAAGTTCTTCAGTGCGACCGATCTCGTTCATGTCCTCGATGGTGTCTTCGAATGTGGAACGAAGATCTTCGAGACCCTCAAGGAATTCAGAAGCGGACTTGAAGTACTACGAAAAAAGGAATTTCATTAAATATAGAAGAACAATGGTAGTTTACATCATCCAACTCTGGAATCTTGGTCCATTTCATGTCGGATTTGATTTCATTTGGGTTTTCTTCTTGACTAGCACCGCAGCCCATTAGGAGAAAGTAAAGTTAGATCTGAAAGTTTGCGAGTTTATTTTTTGATTATTAAAATAATTTATGCTGCTGATTTAAGGTCGACAATAACATCTGGTCAGCGCTAAACTGATCTGAACGTTGTACTATTTTATTTATCCAGTGTGCGCAGAGCCAATAGAAGCGCTCGAAACAATAAATATAACAGCTGTGATCACTTTAGAATGACAAGGTTTCCCATATCAATGCGAACAACTTATGTGAGGTAGGATGGGCTCTGAAAGAAGAGAAAAGAGGCTCGCCCTGTGATGTACTTTTTTTGAACCAAAAATGGCTTGCTCCTCTTTTCTAACAAACTGTCTATTCCAATGAGATTTTGATAGCACAGTCCGAAACTCTTCTTGCAAGCATTCGTATTTTGTTGGAGCCCGATTGATATGAAATAATGATATGAAAATTCTTTCTATCAGAGCCATGGAAGGCTCTATATCAGAACAACTTGATCAAACCTGGCCTTGCCTACATTTTCTATGCTGCCTGCTGTGATATGACATACGAACTTAAGAGTGCCAAAATAGCCCCATGATTTCCTGTTCAAATGTATAACTTGCGCATTAATCATAAAATCGAAATTTTGTTGGTGTTTGAGATGACCAGAAATGCTCTGTTCTCAAATTGGATTCTGATAAAGTGGTTGTAAAACCCATATTAGAAGAAGCAACGATACTGAGTGTGGCTGCTCTTTTGCTGGGCCGGGTGCGTGAGATCATCTAAAAATGTGCGCGTCTTTTTGACTCCGATTGTTCACTCAGTACTCTTCGTGTTAGAAAGCGGTGCAATTTGCAAGTGTTGTTACATATTGCAGGTTTTCCTTTGGAAGACTTCTTTGTCTCCTCTAAGTCTTCCAAAGGAAAACGTATATTAGCAAGCTAATGCTTGCACCTGTAGCCGATTAACAATAGTTGACTGAAGAGCTAACTTTTATGTTGAAAAACGCCTTCTCCCTTATTATAGAATATGGAATCAAGAGCATTACAGTTTCCTTCTTATATCCGAAGTGGAATATCTAAAGAGGCTTCATACGAAGGATATCTCGCTCTGCTCTACTTTGTACATTCAATATGAAAATAAATTCACAATTTTTCAAAATATTAGCTTTTTAAGTCCGTTCTAATCAAATATTCAGCACAGAATGACGATGGTCTCCAATAACAGGAACTTAAACAAGAAGCTTTCTCCTCTAATGCAAAAAAAGGTGAGAAAAACATAAACTGCTCTTCTTCAGCTAGGTGAGGTTTTAATATTTTATTTTGGAGTTTTCTGGTGTTTAATTTTCAGAAATTAATATCTCCAGTATTACAATGCTTATTGTAGGATCATAAAATTTTATAAAAAGCATCGCTATAGTGCAAAGAAAAAGTTGTTGAGGTTAAGAGTGTTTAAAAGCATCTTCTAAGCTTAAAATGTGTATTAACTTAGCATATCGGCAACAAAAGAGGCTCTCAAGGGAACTAACCCAGAGAATACATCTGAAAGTTCTGTCCTGTTAAATATTGTTTTGAAATTTGAGCCAATCATGTTAGACAAAAATTCTTAGGTAAGAAGACAGAGCATTTTGTACAGTTTACCGATTAGTAGCACCGCTGAACCGATAATGCTTTCATTTTGAGGAAATTATCAGACATTTTGTAAAAATAGAGCCATTAAGATTAAATTTTAACCTTGTGATTCAACACCGGCTTTACTAATAGAAGTCCGCTTCTTCCTGTAGCAAGAATTTGTAGCAAGAATAGTCAAATTTTATGGTACTCTGTTTGAGGAAACAATAATCCTATTAATGGAAACAAATGGGTTTTAATTGATTTTTTTTTCGTTTAGCAACTTAGATGATTTGCAAAATACCCAAATTCCTTCCCTGAATCAAATTTTTTGTGAGAATTATGCCTCTTTTCCTATCTAACTTATATTAACTTACGTGTAAATCTTCCTTCGTAGTACTTTAATCAAAAATTTAATTCGTGATTCTGAGAACTGTTCTTAAAACTGACAAGAACCGACAGCCTTTTCTGATACCATAAACTCATATCGAACGTAGAAAACAAGGATAGTTGTGGATTCTGTGCAATAGATGATAGAGTATCAGCAAGAGGGAATTTATTAATAAAGATTTCTGATTGGCAGCTTCAAAATCTCTCAATGGAGTAAAATATGCACAACGGACCCAAAATCTAAATAAAATTCTCCTATTACCATCGTTTGAAAAAGGGAGTCTAATGGGGATTTTTTCTGGAAACCATACAAAAACTAAAGTAACACAAATTGATTCTTTTACCAGCAATTTGAAACTCGATTACGATTCTAAGGTCAAATATGAAGAAATCTTCCTGACCACTCTGGAATCTTGGGGCTTAATTCTCTCGAAAGAGCGCATTAGAAGAACACCATAGAGACATCAATTAAGATAGAAATTAACGAAAAATCCAATAATCTGATTTTTTTGCCATTTTAGAGATCCTATAATAAAAATAACTAAGGTGCAAATCGAAGGAATTCTTTCCTTTTGCCGAGATTTCCCATTGATTTTCCCTCATTAGGATCGTTTTTCTCGATGATTCAAAAGTTCAAGAAAAAACACCAATTTATTAAAGCTTGGAAGTATGAATACATTTGCTATTGCAATATAACAAGTAAGGCTGCCTGTATTGCCAGCACACTAAGTCTTCATGGAACAAATCTACAAATCTATATTGAGCTGTAGTTACTGGATGCAAGCAAGATTGAAAAAAAATAAAAGAGAAAATTTTTTCTGTCCATAGATAGTAATTTATAGCAAACTTGATATTCCCAATAAACACTCGGATCATCCCCCTGCATTCATAGCCCAAAATGATCTCATAGGAAATTTTGTCCTTTAAAGTATAATTGAGCATCCCCACGAGAGTCATAAAGGATACATCGAGGTCAATCGAAAGAGATAATAAGAGACAAGTCTATGAGGAAACAGTAGGATGCTACCATTTGATTTCTTTTTTAAACTGCACTGCATATATCTGCTTTTCTTAAAGTAAAAATAAAAAAGAAAAATAATGAGAAAACGGAGCAGGATGATGACAACTTTGAGCAGGATTCTCAAAAATAAAATAGCGATCGCATTCCATTTGAGTACTTCTTTTTATGATCTCCAAAGAACTCCTCAATTAATCTTAGTAATTTGAGTTGCAGTTTAGCAATATTCTGTAAAGTCACGTTGTGAAAGGAAAGGAAAAATTATTCAATCTTGTTTTTTGTTGTTTTTTAGAGAAGCAATTACGTTGTTCTTAATTTCCGTCTCTCATTGCAATACGAATTATTGCAGAGATGCTAACTCATAATGAGAGAGATAGCCTCCTTTTTAACCTCTTTTGATATGAGGACTCAAATAAATTACGATAATCTGGCTCTCAAGCCTTTGATTGCCAACATAGAAAATATGTTTACGGAATTTCGTCAAAGAGGAAAATGACACAGGAGTTAGAGAGAGAGAACCTCTGGTGAACTATTGCTTGCTCGAAACATAGAACATTCCTTAGACATCCAAATGATATCCTCGCATCGCAATATATTTTTTGATAATTCCACGATCTTGAATGCTGAAGACCTTAGAATGGTTTTTTCAATGTGACACTCAAGAATAAGACTTAATATGAAATGAAAAAATAGCAAATTCAAGCCTGATGAAACCAGCCTAATTTGTGTGATTTCAGAATAGCAGCTGTATATTCCAGCCCAGGTCCATGAGGGCTAATAGAAAACTTTTCAGAAAATTTGTTTCCTTTCATCAATGTATTAAGATATCACTACATTGTAACAAAGAAGACAAAGAAGAATGAAATTTCGAAAGTGAAATGGTAATATGCCTAGAAAAGCTATGAGGTGAATAATTCCCTTAACTACTTGCGTTTTCTGATTTGATAGACCTCACTTCCGTTCTTTATTTCAGCATTGAGTCTTCAAGGCTCAGTGATTGATTCAATTTTTTAATTTGCAAGTTTTATTTTTCAACAATACAAGAACCGCGAATTTGTTCTCAAAAATTAAATTAATAATGAGTTATGGAGGTTTATCATATTATTTTGGAGACTAACTATCTCAATCGAGGTTCTCCATTTGGATGATTCCAAGTTTCTTCAGGCCTGCTTTCAAAGTTCCAAAGTAAAATCTTCCACATTCTAATAAAATTAAACAAAGGAGTAAATTAGGTTTATTCTCAATGTACTGCACCAATAAAAATCGATTCACTCGAGAATCGCGCAACGAGCTCGAGAAACTCCTGGAAGACGAAATCAAGCTTAATGACCAATTAAATAAGGGAGGAGGTACGTTTCTCACGGGGACAGGACCCTTTGATGATGACCAGATACCTGCCCACAATAAATCAATCTGTGCAATTATACCAATTTTCAGTAAGGAGATACCAGGAAAATACGCCAAAAAGATGCGCAACAACTCCTCACCACTCTCCCTCAGAACTGCGGAGCTCCTGAAATTGAGGCCTCCAACTCTTGATGATTCATTTCAACAAATGGGTAAATTGAGTTTCTTCTCGTTATGATATATCAATACGGTGTCTGAACTTATAGGTCAAAACTTTCGATTAATCGAAAATGCAAGGCCCAACCGTGGACGAAGCAATTCCAGACCAACCAATGGTAATTCCAAGAAATATCATCAACACTTTGCTGTTATGTCAACTTCAATGAACCAAACACCCAGAAATAAACAGAACCCATATAGATCCAGCAATCAGGCTGCAAGGCCACTTAAAGCCATGACTTATAATAAAGTTAACAACATTACTGAAAACAGAAGTCGAAATAACTCGAAAGACGATTTTCGAGGCTCACCTGTCCGCCCTCAACTAGCCCCTTCTCATATGCAACAAGCAAAGATTTCAATTAATACAATTGAAAAATCGAATAGCGGCACTCAAAAGAAGCTGCGAAACATGTTAAATCATTCAACAGGACGAAGCAATCCTTACAACATGAATTTATTAAACACTTCTTCTAATTCAGGGCATGTAATGCCTCCTTCAAATCCAAATTCATATCGTTTAAACGATACAATTCCTAACGAAAAGTCAGACGTTTTCGAGAATTTTACAAAACTATTAGGAGAACCTCTTCCAAAAGCAAGAGCAACCCCAACTAAACAGGTGAAATTACAGAGACTACCGCCAAGTAGGTCAGCGCCTCAGAGCAACCATTTTCAATCTCAGAAGTCAGTTCCATCGGTTGATCTAGGGGCGCAAATATCGTCACAGGAGACTAAAAACTTCAAACCTCCAAACCAATCTAACAAGATAAGAACTCAGATCTCTGGGTTACATAGTCGGAGAAATACTTTCTCTAAGATGGAAGGACTGCCTGGTCGTGAGATGTCCACGTCTTTCCGGGCGACAGCAGACGAAAGCAACTACGATTTGGGAGGACATTCGCATCAACCCTCGCTAACCTTGACAATAAATAATAGCAACGAAAAATCTCCAGAAAAGAAGCAAACCATTCATCAAAAATATCAAAGCCTTATGGTAAGAATTTTGCGCCTTAGATAAAGCCCTTAATGTCTTCAATGATAGAATGGCCTTGATGTTGGGCCAAAGTTCAAGGAATTGCAAGGGATGATCAAAAAGGTAATAAATACAATTGTCAACGAAGTTCTAAACATTTCAATAAATCCAGGCACGTCGAAACATCGCACCTAAGAAGGTCAGCTGGGACTAAATGATATTAGGATTCTTCTTCTGGAATCTTGGCACTTACATGCTCGACAATTTTCAGAGAATATTAAAATGTATTTTTACAGCAAACTCTTCAATCGAAGGTATGCTGTCTTTCCCTCTTTTCTATTATTCAGTTTTGGTCGAATAATTGCACACCACTCCGAAAATTATTTACTTTTGTACTCGACGTATCATCTACAGATAGAGTTCTTGCGTTGTGCTGTTTTGGCAATGAGATTTTTGAAACTTTTTCTGATAATATCAAAATATTGCATTTTTCGCACAGTCTAACTAACAAAATGCGAAGGATCAGCATGTAGGCCTGCTTATTATTACGATATTAAATAGATTTTTTGAATTTGAAAATTTCACTCTGAGAGCGTTTAATCGTGCAGGATTTTATTCTACTTCCTAATGTCTACTGTGTCACTGAGACCTTCCATGTGGATATGAAACATATATGTATGGTTCACGATAAGCACCTGTATCGCTGTTGAATTGTGTAATTTCATTATATGTGGAGCCTTACATTTTAGTAACCTTATCATTTGGATAGGAAAATTACATTACAGTCAATTATGGATAGAAAAAACACCAAACAAATAGGAACGGACTGGGTACGTACAGGCTTTATTGGTTGCAACGCGATTTCTAAGCTTAATCAAATCTATTGTTACTAGAGGAGATAATTCCAAGTCTTCTCCCTCTCTCCATCTCAGTATTGTGTTCCATTATCAGTTTTAAATGAAGCTTTTCGATATCTTCAGCACAGCTTCTCAAACTGCTCTCAGGCATGGCTTTTAGTGTCTTACTATAAGATTCGATAGAAGGCTTTTCCAACTCTAATAAATAATTCCACATCTCCATTGTTCGAGCAGAGGCGCTAACAAATAAGATTAATCAAGCAAGTTTACATTGAAAATGGTTACCCGGACGGCGGTTTGAGAGTTCGAGTCGTTTCAGATAAGCGATCAAGCACAGCGCCCATATCGAGGTTGATATCCGCGGATTCGTTCACAAATGAAGAGTAGGATTTGAGTAATTGAACCATAGGTTGTGCTTTTGTTTGGATGTTTGACTCTCCCTCACTTTCGGGATATGAAGCATTTTCTGGGCGCCTTTCGGTGGGCTCCTGCTCAATGTCCATTTTCTGATTTGAAGTTTCCTTCGTGAAGGTTGCTTGATTGGTACTCTGAGGATAGTTTGTGATGTCTTCCATAACTTAAAGAAGGTCAACGAGGAATTTGAGTCTGCGGTTACCTTTTCCTTGCCTATAGTTCATGCAAGCCTTGTAAAAATCCAATTATTCAGTGGAATCAGAAGCAAAGATTATTTAAGTTGAAGCGCTAAATGCTAATAACGAGCAAAAGCTATGTCAAAAGTCAGAAATCGAAACCGATATTAATTGAGAATGATTTTTTACATATATTCGATATTGAACTAATTTATGAAACTTCAAACCCTCATTAACATAATAAATTCCTCTCAGCCTCAATAAAGGACTTTACGAGATCGGACACACTCATTAGTGATACGATGCAGACAGCAAAATATTGTAGTTTTTGAGTTATTAAGATGAAAATTAAGCTTAGTTTTCTTTTTTCGAGTCTCCTTATTTGCGTTCTTTTTGCTATTTAGTAAGAATGACCATATAACTTTAATCTAAAAGTTTTTGTTTGCATTTGTGACATAAAAAACTCCAGTCAGTTACATTTTCTAAATTCAACTAGATCTTCTTTTATCTGACTGAAAGAAGTTTAGAAGAGGTACTGCTTTTGAAAAACAGGTAATATTTTGGAATTTATCCAGAACGGGTTCAGCAAAATTTGGCTGTTTATCACTGCATTTTTAAACTCATCGTAATTAAGTACACCGTCTTGGTTAAGATCCGCTTTCTGGAACACCTCACCGACCTTCATTTGCAGCTCATTCGGACTCAGCGTTAATCCTCGAGCCAAAGCGCTTGTCGAAATAAGCTGTGACATTTCTTGCTTATCGATGTAACCATTATGGTCATTGTCATAGACCATAAAAGCAAATTTAAGTTTGTCTTCTAAGTTCCCGGACTTCATTAACGAAATTGCACAAACGAAGTCTCTGAAGTCAATTGTTTTGTTATGTTTGAAATCCAGAGCGTTGAAGAAGCCTTCTATGATATTAACATCACTCACGAACTCCCTAATAGAAAGTATAAATCTCTGATATCTTGTAGAGGAACTTACTTCATGATGGAGAGGAACTCTTGGAATGTGACGCTGCCATCAGCTTGATTCGTGTTCCGCTTGGTTGTGGTCTGAACGAATATATTGTAAATTTTTTCGAGTTCACTTTTGTCTAGAGTGGTTTTTGATCCTAATTCAAGCAGAAGGCTATCTTTGTTCAAAAGATTCGTGTGGCCTCCATGGAAAAGATCGACTAAAGCAGAAAAGCAAAGATAGTGAGTCAACCAGGGAATATTTCGTTACAGATTTTATCAGAGAATAGATTCTTTGAAGGCTTGAAACTTTGTTCTAGCAGTCCACCTCCCAGTTTTAACATCGAGTGTGGAGCGTTAACGATCACCTTGAGTATAATTTTGTCAGAGATAGTGTTTTTGAACTCCTGGTAGCTCTTTTCGATGGCCCTCCTAAGCAAAGTGTCGGTATCAATCGTGATTTGTTCTTTAAACTCATCGACGTAGTGCAGGGTTATCGGCGATCTCTCGTAGCGCTGCTCAACCTAGAGGATCGTAATAATTAATAAATATTTAGATAAGATCTGTTTGAAGGGTCAAATCACCTTTAAAACGAGCTCCATGAGCGAAATATTGATGCTGGTCTCGATGACGCGATTGTCTCCATTAGGGAAATTTTCTTTCGAAAAACATCTGACTTCTAAAGCTGTGTTTGCTTTATGAGGGTCTTCGATCGTCATTGCATTTTCTTTTGCTTTCTCAGCCTCTACCAGCTTCGTTTCAAATGTATCTAATATGATAAATAATCAAATAACTTTTTGAATTTCATCGAGATTTACTTTTAAGAGTTTGAAGATAGTCTTTCATTCGGAGAGTGTATTCAGTAACTGGGACATTACCGAACAGTGTGATGCAATTCGATAGGAACGTATTTGTCACCTTAGCGAACTACAAAAGCAATTATGAGGTGCCAATTCATATTGATAGTGGGTTACTGCACTGATATCTTCTGAAAGGCTCTTGAAGTCGATTTTTTTTTGCTGGACATCACCAAAGAAAATATCCATGACGTATTTCAGTTTGTCAAAACAGCTCTGCTCTAAAAGTATAATCAGAGCGTTGGCGTATTCCTGTAGGTTGGTGACTCCTGCTGTAACTGTGAGGAAATTATTGAAAATTTTGATGGCGGTGGCGAGGTATTTGAAGTTATAAGAAGGGTCGAGATAGCCGTAGATCTCTGAAAGGACTTTATCATAGTCTTTGAACCCTTGCAAGCAAGCAAATATTGCTTTTATAGATCCACAGTTAAGCAGAATTCTACAAGGGAAAAGCATCGTTAGGAATTGATTGGAGGTTAGAAGCAGTACTTATTGAATTCACCGTTCTGTGAGCTGAGATTTTCGAGGACCTTGAGACAGTCCCATCGTACGTTGGCAGACTCTTCATAGAGAATTTTCACCACGTTGTTGATGACGCTTGAATCAAGGATATACTAGAAGGGAGTGTGAATATCAAATAAAAAAGTGGAAATATAGAATCATGCTACCCATGCGTATCCCTTATTGGCGAGAAGATTGATCAGATGGCAGGCCTCGAATTTGATATCATTATTTGAGAAATGAAGCAGCTCGCTTAATAGTAAGACCAGCTTCTGTTCGACGCAATACTGGCACTGTAATTCGTTGCTTAATATAATATTTTTCAGGCAATTAAGAGCTGCTCGCTTCACGAGGACATTATTATGAGTAAGCATATTGACAACTCGCTCCCAGATGCTTTTGTTTTCGAAGGTAAGCTCGATAAGAGGCAGCAAGTAAGCCAAGCCTAATAGTGAGTTCGAGAGAATATCAATGTCGTCTTTCCAGAACAGTAGCCAAGTAAACGTCTTCACTTGTAGTAGCACTGAAGTTGTTGGACCCACCATATTAAGCCCGATTTCTTTCTTTTGTCCCACACCAGCAAGGAAGCTTAACGTCAGTGACATGCGTTGTACCGTGGAAATATCTGAGTTTTCACTGATACTGTTGCATAGGTGTTCAACACCTCCGAGAGTCACGATCAAATCTCGGATGTCAGGTGAGTTCCTCACCATAAACCCTACCGCCAGGATCGCTTGCTCTTTCACTTCAATGCAGTTCGATGAGGTCAGTTTCAAGCATCTTTGCAGCACCCCATTGTTTACGAGGACTACTTTATGGTACATTTGACTAGGATGGAGTATTGAGGTCTCAGGAGTGTTGGCAATTCTTGGTCCAGGAGCAAAGATGGTCACGATCTTCAGGCAAGCCCATAGCACCATCAGATTCTCAGTGTTATTCAAAATATAGCAAATTTTATTAATGAGTGTGGAATTCACGAGCAAATCGAATATTCTAACAATATGGCTCGAGATCTCGAAGCGCTCTGCTGGGGTCTTAAAAATATAGACCACTGACAGAAGTCTGACGACGTTCTCCAACCCTTGAAGTACCACGGCCACATCATCAGAGTTAATTTGCTTTATGAGAATCAGGTCATAAAGCGAAGAGGAATTGCTTTAATTTACCTGAACCAATTGACTAAACTGATCTAAGAGCTTTTGGTTCTCTTGGTAATACGCCCATTTTTCTTGATTGGTATAGTTCGCTTTCGACCAAAAGAAGTCCCAAGACTCCGGACGTTCTTCGAGGTTCACGTTCTGTTGGTTGTAGAAAGCTTCGATGAGATAAGCGTTCTTGTCTTGGTTAAATTGCATGAAGAAATTTGCCAAATTCAAATGGAGGATTTTTCTTTCCTGCGAATATTCGAAAAAGTTAAGTGAGATTTAAAAGGAAAAAAGGCGTAACTGTGGGATTGACTGCTGATTTCTTCTGGATATTCAAATAGTTAGATGACTTCAGCCACTCATACATAGCTTGTAGAAATTCTTCCCAGGTTATGACACCATCTCGGTTATAATCGATTTTTTCGATGATTTTAAGAGCCTCGTCCTTACCAATTTGTGCTTTGAAAGGCATGGGGGTGAACAATAGTGCAATAAGACAATCATATTACTTTTTGAGAGCTTGCTCATTATCTTCGCGATCTCATCGTACGATACCTGGCCGCTTTTATCGGCATCAACGATCATAAACATTTCACGGATTTCGCTGACCTGGTGCTCGCTCAGTTGCCCGGAGTTGATCAGCTCCTTCTCAATAGAATCCATCATCATGGTGGAATAAGTTTTCCTTTGGTAGTCTATATTAAGTTTTAATGCAGTGAACTAAATCGGCGCGAATTTATTTGGGATCCAAAACTTTTGATTTTATTACTATTACAATTTTCCCGTTCGGACATTATCCGTAAAACTTCACTCATCGCCTCATCACAGCCTCATAACAGCTGGATAGGCGCTGAGAGCAATCCCTATCAATGTAGCTTCCCATATTGCAATGAGAAAGCAACTTTCTTTGAATTTTGCAATGAACTTAGTGGAATCTCAGACTTTCTATTTTTAAATAGACTAATGAAGTAAAGAATCAAAGTTAGTCTCTAGAATTATAAGAGTGTAAGCTATCTACTATAAAGGTGTACTTAAATATAAGAAAGGTGGGTCTGATTGCTACTTGCCTCAGGCCAGAGATCAGTACACGCTATTTGTATTCCAGTGTACTTTTAAATCTTGAGAATATGAGAAATGCCCAAAATTCTTTGGAGAGGCTTGGTGGGGTAATTGCAACCGTTGCTTTGTTGAAATCAAATACAAATTCGATTCTATTAAAATTATTTCGTCGCAAAGAAAACTTGACGAGCTTGAATTTAAAAATCTCTTATTTTTTTTTGTTCAATTCATGTTGCATACACAGCACCAACGATATTTTAAGTCTGCTTTGAGAACTGTTTTCCAGATATATTCCTTAAACCACTTGCGATATGCTGGGTTTAGCACCGGATTTGACGTGAACAAGGATTATTACAAAGTTCTTGGAGTATCTCGCTCTGCTACTGAACAGCAAATAAAAGACGCGTACTTTAAGCTTGCAAAGCAGTATCACCCGGATGTCAACAAAGGCAATGACCAACTTTTCAAGGAGCTATCTGACGCATATTCTATTATTGGCGACGAAGACAAAAGAAAGGTGTACGATGCAGCCCGGAATCCCTTCTCTTCGCCTCATGATGACCCGAAACACGAACAAGGAGAAAGAAATTCTGACGAAAATCTACATGCTGGTGATAAAAAAATGTTCTTTTTTTTCAATGGCATGAAAGCGCACAATTTTTCGGAGATGCATCAAATACGTAAAGAAGATTTCATGAAACAACAAGAGCAAGATAAGAAAAGTATGGACAAGATGGACAATAAAGTGAACATAAACATGGACAAGAATAATCCGAATCGTGATAGCTACGCTCATGTGGATAAGTACTTCGAGGATGAGGAAACAAAATTGAACAAGAAAAGAATGAGTGAAGAGCAACGTATTCTACAGGAGGCCATGCGGCGACGTCGACAGCAAGAGGTAAACAGCATATTTCAAATGAAGTTTTTGAAACTATATTAACAGGAAGCTATGCTTAACAAAACAAATGAGAGGCTATTTGCAATAGCCGCAAAGCTCAGTGCGTTTTTTAAACTCTTGAAAAGTATTATACAAGTAAACCTCCTCTCTTTCCGGCCTCAGCTCAGCGTTTCAAAGAGTTTTATAGGAATGTTTAAGAAAAAGTAACGACGAAGAGACAAAGCCGTTTTTCGCATTTAAAGGTGTAACCATAAGGAACAGTTAACAGTAGTAGCTTCATGATGCATGTGTAACGTTAGAGATCGTATATTTAAATCTTTGTAATATGTATGTGTGCGCTTAGCAAGTATAGCCAGCACTTTGCACTTCAGGGCATGTACATGAAGGTGACACAACGAATACTGGTTTGATAAAGTTTATAATGTTGCCTATACGTGTTCTTGACACCATCCAAATCTAATTGAGAATTATTAAAACTAGAGAAAGAGTCGCGAGGCTTACTTCATATTTTCCAGCGCAGAGCTTTTTTGTTGAAAGAAAAACAGTATAATACGTTTGTCCTGATTCCAGACTTGCCACGCTGGCTTCCGCAAGTATGGTCTCATCGAAAGGCCGATGAAATTCGAGAAAAGTTCCACATTTGTCTTCTAAACTATATACAGGCTGGCAAATCAAAGGAACGATTTCCATTTTGATCGCAATCAGAATGTCGTTGTTGCCAACAATATTTTCATTGTCTTGAAGTGTTGCGGTGTCCAAAGTGTCCAAATCGTCAAAATTTGTGCCCAAAGGATTTATCCACATCTGGAGAGGGAACTCATTAAAGTCGGGAGGATCAAAGAGATATTTTGTTAGTAAATCGACATGCGCCTTGTAAAGGCCGAGCAATAGCCTTTCTCCGATTACTGTCAGCGAAGAGAAAGCAGGGTCATTAAGGAAACCTGTAACTGAATCATCATAAGCTGTAAAATCGATGTATTGAGCTGAAATTAGTGTTTGTTCATTAGTTGTAAAGTGAGTCAGCAATGAACTTGGCGCTGATGTGATCAAATGCGCTTTGAGGATGACCAGAAGGAATGTTATGATTTGCTTGAAACTTGTCAGCATTTTTATTTCAAAAATTTATTTGCTTCGCTGGTAATTAAATCGAAAAGTTGTTTGAAATCTATCTTCTTAGCAGTTGACGTGACATATTTTAAGCGAAATGTTGAAGGATTAAACCATCAGAGTTGTGAAATGATTCGTTTCTTTACCCATAACCAAATTTCTAAAAGGCCTTAACGAATAAAATCTAACTCGCTTTTTCAAGGTCATTAAACTATATCAAGCAAACTAGTCAAGTTATGAATTGCTATTATCTGGTTTGGGTGATCTCCAGACATATTATGCGCTCCCTTCTGCGGACTCCTCGGCTTTATTTTCTGAGCCTTCTGGTAATTCCTCTTTCTTAATTTCATCCTGCGCTTCTGGTTCTATTTTTTCGTCAGTCTTCGTGTCTACTTCATTACTGCTGCTCTCAGAGTCTTGAGGCTGGCTATTTTCTTCGTTCTTCTGATCGGCTTCAGCTTGAGGCTCTTGCTGATTCTCTTCAGGTTTAGTTTCATTTTCTTGGGTTTGGTCATCAGCTTTGGTTTCGTGACTTTCAACCTTCGATTCCTCTTGGTTTTCAGGCTGTTGTTCTTGTGTTTCATTGGTTTTGTCTTCTGCAGGTTTTTCTTGTTCCTCAGTAGTGCTTTGTGTTGTGTTTGTTTCTTGCTGGACCTCTTCTTTAACCTCCTGGTTATTTTCACCCTCAATGGCCGATTCTTTAGCTGCCTCTTGGTTTTCATTAGTATTGGTTTTCTGTTCAACCTCTTCCTTGATAGTCTCTTGAGTTGGCGCTACATCCTCTTTTTTGGTCTCTTCTTCTTGAAGGTGATTGCCATTGATGGCCTTTGTTGCTGTAGTATCCCCTATGTCCTTTGCAACTACCTTCGTAGGAATTATTTCGGATTCTTCGCTCTTGGAAGTTTTTGTCTCTTCCCCTTGAATATTAATCTTTGACATCCAATAAAGCACATCTCTGCTTTTGTCCTTTTTCATAGTTGCTATTAAACCGCGGATAGCACTGTTTTCGAAAAGAGGATCTAGCAATGCGTTATTACTGAAAAGAATTCATATTGTTGATTTACTTCCTGCTGCGTATTTCTCGTAGACTACTTTAGCGACTAATATACGGACATTTGGAACCTTATCGGTACCCATAGCAACAAAATTCTCAAGAAAATGTTGCTTGAAGCGCTCTGGATTATCCATCAGTGTACTGCACATAAAGATGAATCTAATCATATGAGAAAAGGAATTTAATTAAAACCCTCTCATCAATATTGGCTTTTTACGCTTGACGGATGATGAAACGGTTGGCTTGGCTATAACTGTTGATATTGGCGATGATAAATTGCTTGTACTCTTCTTCAGCATCTTCCATTTTGTCAAGCAACGAAGCAATTTTTTTAGAAGCTTCTTCTCTCACGATTGAAACGGTATCAGTGCATAACTTAAAGCTGATTGGTGTAATAATCTGGAAGACGGTTTCTTTGGAGAAAACTGACGCGAGAGTGTCTATCTGATTCGCGATTAGTTCTCTAATACGCCATTTCTTTTGATCTTTCTGCAACTGAAGGAAAATTTCGATCATATTCTCTCTTTTCTTCGGCTGGAAGACTGCAATAAATTCAGCCAGATGCTGAATCACGCCGTATTTGATATTGTCACCTATTATAAAGGTTTAACCTGGGAAGTTATAACCTGTGAAATTTACTGGGATCTTTAAGGAAAGCTTCCATGACTTTAAACAGATCCCTTTCAGCTTGATCTTCGCCGATGATCTTTGCTATCTCATGTAAAGAGCAAGCCAAAGGCTTTTTAACCTAGAATGAGTAACATGAGATTTAGATATATCCAAACAAAATTTTAAGTTTACTTTTTCAGGGCCTTTAATCAAGTCCTTGAAAAGTTTTGAGAAAATAGGCCATTTCGTTCCTCCTAGTGTGAGTAACACTGCTGGAAAATTGAAGGCGCATTCTTGAATAATCTAGAGAGTTGTTATCAAACCTTTGCGCTTTGGAGATAATGAAGCTTACCTCGTTATCACTGGATAGGCCATTGATTGAAGAATTGGTCATTTTTAAATAATTTTCGATCAATTTTTCATGAATTTTGTTGCCGTGGAGCGTCGCGATGTATGGTCCCAACAACTTGTAGGCTTCTACCTTCACGAGCTTATTACTGTCTTCCAAGAAACGAAGGTATATCTCAGAAAGTTTATTCTCTCTTGTTTCACCGTCTGCAATTTTTGATATTTCACAAGCGTTCAACACGCAAGCTTTTCTGACACCTGGTGCTTGGTCCTTGCAAATTCTACAAAGTAAAATATATGATATATTGAGAATTGGAGGACTTAAGCAGATACCTTAAGTAGAAGGGAAGGAGTCTCTTGTTGAAGAAATCTTTAGATACGGCTTTCCCAATCATATTCAAATGCATGACGGCTTCTTTACGAACCCGTAATTGAGGATCCTCTCCTTTCGAAAGAAATTCTAGTCCGATAAACTGGTCACAGAGATCTCTTCCGAAGACATGCGCCATCTTGCTCAGCAGCTATAGCATATATGTTAGAACGACCCTTTGCAATCGAGAAATTATCTACCTGGACACCAATCATACGGTTTTCTTCATTGTCATCATCATGCGCCATTGCGAGGACGGGCGTCAAGAAATATTCTCCACGGTCTTTTTCATTGAGGAAATTCGCAATATTCGTCATTTCCTCACCAGCCTCTTCTTTTATCTATCAACCAGATATAAACAAGTTAATGATTCTCAGCTACATCATAGTTTTTGTCATTTAGCAAGGCTGAAACAATCGGAACGATATATTTAATGATTTCATCATATCCTTTCTCTCCTCTCTGCTGAAGGAATACCACAATCGGATGCAATTGCTGTAACATGGTTCTTTTGATATTTTTATCCGTCTCTTTCAGCTAGAGGGATTCATATTGAGTTAATAAATCGAAGGAACGGCATGTTCATACCAGAGGCTTGAGAATCTCACCTAACCTCACAATGCATTCATCTCCAATGGCTTGCACGAGCTCCGAAAGGTGCTTTACGTATTGCAGTCTGATATTTTCAAATTTTTAATGAACGTCCAATAGGATAATTGCGTACTTTTCGGCGGCGCTTGGGTTAGTAGAGAGGTTTAGAAGCTTATCTATGGCGACTTTTGGGTCGTAATCAACGAAGACGGCATTTTTGACCTGTTTGATTTGACTCGCCGTCGGCATAGACTCTTCTCTCGCAATGTCTTGGGCAATATGCTCGTTCATTGAATTTTGCTTGTCTAGTTAATGCAGGGTAACTCTGGAAAAGGTGATCATCATGATTATACTTGAAGTTCCCAATAATCTGTTCATCATTGAGGTTTTTAGAGAAGTCTGTAATTCAGGCTTTGCTTTTATTTTATCGCAGGAGATTAGAATTGCAAAAGCGAGATTAAATCACTATATCAGACATAATTAAAGAAAATAAACCTCGAGATTACTCATCAAGCATTTAAAGAAGAAGCTACTCTGAAGCCTACTACTGCTAAAATGGAACCTTTGAAAACAACAACAAATGTTGGGCCAAAACCTCAACTCTTTCGAAAAAAAATCGAAGGCGACGACCTAAAAATGAAGACGGACTTAGAGTTATTCACCAAACAAGTGACCAGTTTGACGAAAGACCAATTGCTCAATTATGAAACTAATCCTCTGTTGAAGCCATTTGAAAAGAAGAAGTATCAATACATAGAATCGGAAACAGACCTGAAGGCATTTGTTGATGATGTGTTGGCAAATGAGTCTGCAATTGGAATCGATATTGAACAAACAAACACAAACAGCTATCATGGATATATCTGCCTCATTCAGATTTCAACGAGATCCAAAGATTTCATTATTGATGCACTTAAATTGCATCAGCTGATACCGAAATATCTTAGTCCTATTTTCAGCAAGCCTGATCTTGTAAAGGTGTTTTACTCAGGAGGCTCAGATTTGCTGTGGCTACAACGAGATTTTGGTATCCAAGTCCTCAATTACTTCGATGTGCATGCAGCAAGTGTGCAGGTTGACAAGACGAAAGATCGCAGCCTCGTCGGTTTGCTAGCAGGATATTGTGGTTATATAATGGACAAAGCAATGAAGAAGCAATACCAACTATCAGACTGGAGGCAAAGACCTCTAACACCAGAACAGCTCGAGTACGCTGCTCTTGATTCTCATTATCTCGTTTATCTAAGAGATCGCATTCTTTCAGAACTCGTAAACATTACTACCTGGGAGAAAGGATTGGGAGCTTTTCTCGAGAACATGCAGAAAACTTGTCTCAAACAATGGGAGTCTAAGCAGCTCTCATTGGCAAGTTATGAAGAATATTTTCTGAAGTATATTCAAAAAGAGAAGAAAAATACAACAAAGAAAGAGCACCTTGACAAGGTGGAGAAGAAGGGAATCTCTGGTCAACATTTGGATGAGTTTAACAAGTTTCTTAATCTTGTGGAGCTAAGAAATCAAGCTGGGTTAGAATTTGATGAACAACCAGAAGTTCTCATAACTAATGATCAACTGCTACAGATCGTATTAAAAGCTAAGAAAGACGTTAATCAAGGAGAGCCTGAAGAGGAAAGTAAATCGGAAATTCAAGAAAATAAGTTTCTTAAAGCATATGCTGGAGCGATTAAAGGAATTCTTTCTGGCCAAAACGTGAAATTACTGGCTTCAACATCATATAAAAGTGCCAGCGAGCTCAAATCTGAGGCTAGAATGGCTCAGAAAAACCTCGCGAAAGAAAAATTCAAAAAGAAAGGGCAAGCTTATGATAGATGCCGCATCCTTGCTCCGGATAACGATTTTTTATGCTTCTGCAACAAGTGGAAGATTGAATGGTATCTAAGCAGAGGACTTGCTGAATTGGTTCAAGAAGACCCAACGATCATCCGCCTGAAATTTGAGCCTTCTGGAAGACGATCTGAGCATCAGGAATTAAAAATCACCCGTGAAGACTTTATCAAATCGAATCGAGTCAACCAATGTGTTGTCTGCGGCCAGCAAGAAAACTATCTGAAATACCATGTCGTTCCTGTTCAGTATCGAAGGTATTTCCCTGAAGAGATGAAATCGCATAGATCGCATGACATTATATTACTTTGCATGCGATGTTTAGAGAAAGCAAACAGAGAAGCTGAGAAAAAGAAACTACAACTTGCAGCAAGGTTTAATGTGCCTCTTCTTGAATTCAATGATAGTCAGAGGCTCAAACATGAAATAGAGAGCTTGAAAAAAGGTATAGTCTCATTGAAAAAGTTTGAGACTGCAATACCAGAAGACCGAAAACAACTATTGTTAACGAGCTTTGAAGAGTCATTTGCGAAGATAGTGAAAGATGAAGGGAACCATTTGGAGCAAGGATTTAAAGAGGAACTTCTGAAACTCGAGAGAAGTGAGGATGGTAAGATTATAGTGAACGAGAAATTCATGCAGTTCTTTTTGAGCATCACTGACTTTAAAAACGTCGTGAAGAAGAGTTCGAATAAGGACTTTAGAAATATTCATGGCAAGTTGGTCGTTGATCACTTTGATACGAAGGAAAAATTGAGGGAATTCATTTACGAATGGAGACAATTCTTTGTAGAGACTATGGATCCACAATTTCTTCCAC
>ENA-UOTX01000286-UOTX01000286.1-compost-metagenome-genome-assembly--contig:-NODE-286-length-56496-cov-15.819405_pt1 | contig 56496 bp, 35 predicted proteins | sample MGYA00238143_ERZ746982 | MGnify/ENA primary metagenome ERZ746982 (study PRJEB28758, sample SAMN06268862) | compost metagenome | isolation source: single cell | place: USA: California, Emeryville, Joint... | reverse complement strand
CTATCATCTCAATTAACTCAAATATCTTCGAGAATGTGAACGCATTAGCTGGTCCCATTATTTATAGCGTCTCAGATCAAATCAACTTGACAAATTTCGAAATTTCAAATGTGATAAATCCCCCTCCTTCGATGCCGTTCTATTCGGTTGAGTCCATCAGCCTACACATCAGCTTCATTCCGTTGGACGGCAGTTTACCAATCACCTTGGAGTATCAGGACACAGCCCCCTATTATCGAACTGCTTCAAGATTGACTTCTTACTCACTATCCCAATATCAAATTAATTTGACTCTTGTTTCCAATGGATTTCAAACAAACCTACCTGTGTATGATCAGTCAACAGATAAATCCGTTTCTCTGGATTTCATTTCGAATAGAGGAAGCATTCAAAGATCTGAAGGCAAAAACTGCTCAACTTCATCTTGTATTGTGAATGCAAGTGCAATCACACTTAAAGGTCTTGCAGATGAACTCATACTTGTAAATGCAAGTTACCATTCTGAGTTTTATAATCCTTTTCAACAATTCTATATTCGATTGCGAGGCTGTCAACCTGGAGAGTTCAACAACACTCGCTTGAATGAATGCACTTATTGCAATCCCGGAACATATTCGCTTACTTCAAATAGCACTAAATGCTCTGAATGTCCAACTGGAGCCATATGCAAAGGAGGCACAGAGATAATTATCAACGAAGGATTTTTTAGGAGCAATATAGCTTCAGCAAATTTGCACATAATTAATTGCAACGATAGTGGGCGCAACGGCTGGAGATGCTCTGGAGGTGCAAATAATTCTTGCTTAGAACCCTTTTCGGGACCAGTCTGTCTCCAATGTGATAGAGCAAAAGGATATGTGATGAATGCAAACTCGGGGAGCTGCACCAAGTGCCTAGACAAAAGCACACTTTTTGTAGTTTCAGCAGCACTACTGATTGTGACGGTAGCTTACCAAATTATGATGACAATAGTCACATTCAAAGAGAACAAAAAAGCACATATGTATTTCCAGAAGCACAAGAAGGAACTTCTAACTCAACCAGGTCGGTTTTTTGTTCTGCTTTCAACATACACGCAGATAATAACCATTGTTTCAAGCTTGGATGAGAGTGGAGGTTCGTCACTATTCAACGTTATTAATGTTGTAGGGAATCCATATCACCAAGTAGTAGTTTCTTTCCAGTGCTTATGTCAAGAGTATAATCCTGACCCGCTAAAAGCGCTCCAAGTTCAGGTGCTTACGTATGTTCTATCACCACTTATAAAAGTACTGGTAGTGATGATCATTGAGTTCTTGAGAAATCTCATTTGGAGAGATTCTGAAGGCCAAACAAGGAAGAAATCATTAGTTCGTGTAGGGGCTGTTGCGGTCGTGCTGATATGGCTAGAGCAGCCTGGTATAGTTGGGATCCTTTGCAAGTATCTTACCTGTACAAAACTTGACCCATTTGATGATGAGACATATATCAAAACTCATAATTCAATCTCATGTAGCATGGATGGGTACAGCTCTTTCAAGAGAAACGTTGTAATTCCAGCATTGACCTTTTGGGCATTCATAATCCCATTAGGTATTTTTGTGCTTTTGTACAAGATAAGACACAAATTATTTATATGGCAATCTCTGAGGATCATTTTTGGAATTTTCTACAATGGGTATTCTGAAAAGTCATACTATTGGGGAGTTCTTATTCTGATTTTCAAGTTGACGATATACGTATTGAACGCAATCTTGAAGACACCATTGGTCATAAAGGGATATATTTTTATGGCGATTATTCAGTTTTATTTCTTTCTGCTTAAAAGAAAAACTCCGTATCTTTACAAATATCTCTATTTGGCCGATAAATACTGTTGTATGGCCTACATAATAACGTTAATACTGGAATTTATCAAACTCGGTACGGAGTCGAGTGGCATAAAGGAAGCTTGCAGAGTTTTGGGAGTGATAACCATTGTTTTTGCTGGATGCTACATGGTCTTGATCATGCTATGGCTATATTCGTTAACCCTCCTAGAGATGATCCGCAAATGTAAAAGACAGCAAAAACAGAAACAGACACAACAAGAGATTTTGGAATTGCTGCGAGTTTATCATAACAGTCACCCATCTCATATCGATAGACATCACCGGAGAGGTGGAATTTGTATCACACTTCCCGAAAGGTAATGATTTTAAATTTGTAATTCGGACTGATGATTTACGTTAGACTTAGAAATAAGGAAGAACACAACGAAGAGATGAAAGGAAAAGGAAAACGAAGGAAAGACGAAAGAAGGACATCTAAATCTATGATTTCTCAGAAAATATCACGGATTTTCAGCTCTTCTGCTTCTCTAGAGTCTCATTGCTCCATCGAATTGAGCATACCTGACAGGAGAAATAGCATGAATGTCGTTTCAAAAACTTCAATTGGTTCGGAAATTCTTAATCCTTCCCTGAAAGAACACGAAATTTCTCCAGATAAAGAACTATACATCAAAACATAGGAATTTGGTAAAGTCAACTGAACAACTAACAGAAGATTTCTGGAATGGAACTCAGGGAAGAGGGGCTTGACGATTCCAGTAGTATTACTAATTGAGATAGCTCCTTGATCTCTAATCATGTTTTTTGAGATGTCAATCTCACGCAAAGAATTCCATTTTGCCTGTCTACTGATCAAAATTGCATGAGTCGCATTCATTTGATTAGCTCTGAGATTTAATATTTCAATTTGAGAATTTCTATACTTCGTGAAGATATCTTGCAACCATTTCTCACCATCTTGCTGCTTAAAATTTCTCTCTGAGTAACTATAATTCACTTCATTAGTAGCTCTAGATATTTCGATCCACTGTTGAACCTGATCAAATCGATCCCTTGTAAGCCAAGTAGCAGTCTCGAAAGTATTGCAATGCTCATCTTCATCGCGTCCTAATACATGTACTCCCACAACAAAATACGCATCTAATTCTTCGTCATAATAATAGAGACCGCTTCCACTTTGACCTGGGCTCGCTTGGATATTATAGTTAATACCGAACTCATCGAAAAAATTTTGTTCTTTCATTCCATATTGATAGTGATTTCCTGATTCGATTAGCTTTTGGTAATCGCTATCACCAACTTGTCTAGGATATCCAACAAGATTAAATTCTTCCTTGTGGTGTAGCACATCTTTGTGAGCAATATCTAATCCAAAGGAACCTGTTTGTTCACCTATTGATCTTTCCAATACAAGTAAAGCATAGTCATCTTGTGATTTTTCTTCAGAGCATGTCTTTTTATAATTTTCAGGAACAAATATTTCTTTGACGTCTATAACTCCAAAAGGGAGGATTCGTCCATTAATTCCAGGGTAGAATTTTATGATTCTATACATCTTTTTTTGAGCCTTATCCCACTCATTATGTGCAGCGGTAAGAGCTAAATTTAGTCCTATCATAATACCGGTTCAATATACTTCCTGTTCCTCTTGATTAATAATTTTGACCAGTCCATGTACACTCTCTATGTACGGGGATATTTCTTGGTGTCATCGTAACGAATTCTTCTCTCTTCTGTGAGTTTGTTAGAACCATTCGACTCCTGAATTGGTTCTGCCTGAAAAGCTTCAATCAGTACGTTTTAAAGTCGCCGTTTCTGTTTGAGCTTGAAGCAACCTGTTTTTTTTCCGATTTTCTGAGTCTTCAATTAACTTGAATTCTGTTACTGCTGTTGAGTAACTGTAGCTCCTTTTCCTTCTTCTTGCCACTCTCTGTGGTGTTGAAGTTTTCGCCAATCATTCGACTCAACCCAATTGCCAGTTTCCACATCCATTATATTTACGATGCCGTTACTTGAAGTCCACATCGTTTGACTTTTTTGAGATTCCCTGAAAAAAATTATTTGATTCGAAATGTCTCCCTTTTATTAACGACGACAATCTTTTTTTAAAAAAAATGGATGGTAGCTAGAAATATAGTGCTAGTTAGAATGGTTCTCAGTCTTAAACCCCATCAGAACTGTTTTTAATGTGTCGTTTCACTTGACGAGTTCCTAAATGCTAGTTAGTCCGTCTCAGTGAGATTTAATTTCAAAATCACAAAATAACAGTAACATGAAAAAACATCTCAAACAAAATAAAAAGTCATATTAATTTTTTATCCATCATTTGAGAAATTTAGATATGGAAACACACACCAAGAAAAGATCAACCTTGCTGTGAACAGCAATTCTTTTCTTCTAAACTATATCAAACTTCCTGTGCAATCCTACAACGATGTAATATCACAAGAACACATGGACTCATTCAATATAGAAACTCGAAGAAGTCAGTATAATCTTCGAAAAATTGAATGCTTTGCAGGATAACCTTAGAAAAACGTCTTTCAAATTACTTAATTTATTTGATATTCAAGAATCAAGGTCTGACGCCATTCCTGAAACTATCGTCGCCTTTTTATGGTCTGTTGTCGCTGATTATCCTCTGGGTCATTCAACAAATGACTGTCATATAACCGATCTTCCCCATACATCCAAATCTTTGTCAACGAAGCCGGAAACCACTCAATCGTACTGAAAGATTTTAATTCTTCCTTAAGGTATGATATTCAACTCATTTCCGGGAAACAGTATGAAATACAAACTCTCCTGCTAAAAAAGAAAATTACTCTGGACCGTTGATAGGTAATATTAAATTTGGAACATCCTTCATTTGTTTAAGAGCTAACAGATAGGCTCATATACAGCAAAAATATAAAGCGAAACATAAGGTAACCTGTTTCCTCCAAGATGAAACTTTCAGTTTCTAATGGAAAGATAGTTGCAAAGGCAAAGCAGGATCTTCAACAATATGAAGAAAAACAACACTTGGTTCAGATGTTTCATAAGGATTTACTCAGAAGAGAGAAAGATATTTCTTCGAAATTACATATTTTCCGAAAAGCTGTGGATATATCTCAAGACATAGCACACAAAGCAAGAAGCAGGTCATACAAATCTAAACCATATATATGTATATAATTTTCAAGGAGAGGATCGATCAATTATTTAAATAAGATCCAGCCAAACATGTTTTGATAATGCATTTTCGAGCTCTTTTCTTGGTTCTGAAATATTTAGCAACAGAATTCCAAAATTTGTTAAATTTTTTCTACATAATATGGATGTGTAAACACAATGACACACGTTTAAAAAAAAAAAAGCAATTCGCAAGAAGTTTGAATTCATGACACGAAGACTGAACTCCGAATCGTTTTTAATTATCTATTCTGGAATCTCGCTTTTTTCCCTGTTTGGAAGAGTTTCTTGGTGTCCGAAGATTATTCTTTTCGAAAAAACAAAATAACTGAATGGGAGTTACACTTGTTCTAGAAATTTTAGATTAGGATTTGTGCTCTGTAAGCACAAAAAAAGCATTCCCTCTCTATCGAACATCTCTACAATCGATAGAAGGTTGGCAATACTTTATGAGCTTTCTAACGCTTTGAAATTTCTATCATTCTTTCAATAAGCATATCATTACATGAGTCAATCAGTTAGCTCTTCCTCAGCCGATGATCTTAAACCTAGCAACTCCCATTGTAAAATAGTGACACTCTCTAGCAGAAAGTTGCTTGGCTCTGCTCTCTCATTTTCAATGCTAGTGAGCGGAATCATAGGGGGGTATGAATGCAGAGGACTACTGTCGATAGTGGATTTCAGCAAGCAAGAAGAATATCCTAGCAATCACTTTGCTGATGATGGTTACAAAGACCAATACCGTAGGTCCTTGGGCGCAATCATGGTTCTCTTCATTCTCTGCCCTGTTTCACTGTTCAACTTCTGTTATGGGATATTTTCACTAGCTTCTCCAGCTCTTAACAATAAGCAGTCATCATCATATTGGCATATAATAGGGCCGTTTGTCCGAGACAGCACATCATCTGCGAAAGTCAGAACCGAGGGGCTTCAAGATAATAAAAATTCTGTGCATCAAGGGTTATTCTCACTAAAAATGATATTTGGAATGGTGTTATCTTTGCTGTTACTTTTAATTGGGTTGGTTGGCATTGTGCTGTCTCTGGGTTTGTGGTTGCTCTTCTTTCAGATGTTGCAGAAGTTGGTAACGGGAGGAGATAGTGATCTTGAAGGTTCAGATCCTAATCTTTCCTTGTTGATGAACGGAGGATGTGCTTTGTTCTCAAGTTTTATTTCCTGCATGGATGTTTGGCATGGGTTTAAAACAATCTCTAGTTGTTGCCTTGCTGGGACACTTGAAACCAACTTAAGACGCGATTTATTATTAATTTTAATTTCAATTCCATATGTGTTATGTATTGCCTCAATTTTGGGGTGTGCTTTTTATTTGTTTATGTTCGCGGCTTTGACTTTTATGATTTAAGATGCTTTTACGTTATTTGTGTCAATGTGGAAAATACGAAAACAAGATTTGAACTTCGAGAATGAGCTCGATCATTAGCAAGATTAAGGAGAGTATTTTTGTCAACGACCAGTAAATTTTTCAGGCCTTAATAACAAGTATCTAAGACATATGCTTAGAATTTTTTCATGTCTGCAATTAATCTGAAAACAAATACCAGTGTTTAGCAAAGCATACAGGTACGTACTCGAATCATTTGCCAAAGAGTAAAATAATTGCATAAATAAATTAACTCAAATATTTCTAAATAGTTAATCTGTGATTCCTTACAATGGTCGATCGTAACGCTTCTTCTATTAACAAACTTTACAACAAAGAAGAATTGACTAAGCAAATTGCACAGGTGGCTTCCTTCTTAAAGAAACATGAGCTCAATTCTGAAATAACAGTTCGTTCGATCTATGAGGCTGATGGTGATAATAGATTTGGCAAAACAAAAGTCGTCTCAAGTGAGGTACAACTACCGCTTAAAGACAAAGGGAGAATGTCTGAACTCATAAAAGAACTCAAAAAAGAGGATTTGGATAAAATTATCAAGATAAAATGCTGCGTTGTGGCTGGTGATGACTTTCCTGAGATACCAGACGTCGATCGACCTCTGCAAGAAGAAGGCCTGAGTCTCACGCACACACCAGGCACGGTTCTGCTTGTCGACTTCTGGGCTACTTGGTGCGTGCCATGTCAAGAACCTATGGCTCATAATCAAGAAATGCTTGTTAAGAATCAAGAGAAATGGAAAGATAAAGTGAAAATTGTTGGCTTCAGTCTTGACGAAAATGTAATTCAGCTGTCCAATAGACTCAAACAGACTGGATGGGACAAAGTTGACCATTACATTCTTCCTGGTGGATTTAAGCATGAAGGGTCTCAAATTTTAGGGTGTACTGGAGTTCCTTTCATTGTCTTGGTCAACAAGCAGGGAAAGATCGTTTATACTGGCAAACCAAACCTCCCCAACATTGAAGAGGAGATAGATGCATTGCTTGCAGCCCCAGAAACAGAGGGCACCAAGATCATTGAAGGGCCAAAAGAAGATGAGATTCCTGATAAAGACTTTAGATTGTTGAGATCATTGATTAAAGATGGGAATTTCAAACTACCGCGCCAACTACCAGAGTCAGAAATTAATTCAAAGACTCCACTCGAGCAATTGTGTATCGAAATAAAATGCACGCTGAGCCACCTCACAAAATATGATATCAACATGAAGAAAATCAGCGTCAGAAGACAGAAGTTACTTGTTAGAGGCGAGATGTCCACTGCTGCTGCGGCAAAACTTAAGCAAATGTTGTCCGACTGCACCAAAGGGATTTCTGAAGATACTGTGACTGTTAAAATAAAAGAAACGAACCCTGAGCAAGGAAGTAAATGCATCGTTTTTTGAGGAAGGAAATGAAAAAAACCTCTTTAACAGTATTTGAAATTAGACCTATTTCATATTGAACTTGAAAGTAACTTCATTTTCAAAGCAACATACAAAGATCTGCCAATTTCTTCCAAGATAGGTTTGCAGCATTGTACTACATTAGAAAAACTCCTTTCAACGACATTACTTTTTGAGGAAAATTAGGACAAACAAATAAGTATAATGATATTATTATTGTTATTGAGGAGGGATTTGTAGAATTAATTATAATTACTTCCTCTTCTTTGCTTATGACTTCATCAAACTCGGAAGATGAAAATTTAGTGTGATGAGCACCTCGGCATTTTCCATGCATAAGAAGATGATTGTAAAATCTTTGAATGAACTGCAGACCTAATTCAATAATTGCATGATAAGGCTGGTACATCCTTTAATATTCTATGTGGAAGCAAAATCCCTAATTTACAATTTCTCCGACAACTTCAAACAGCATCGCCACAAGTCACTTTGATTGAAGATTATTAAATATTCATAACCAACTGCCTGCAGCTTCAATATGCGGAAGAGAAATATCCAATAAAAAATATTGATCGATCAATTTATCAAGATCATGCCTGGAAACAATACTATCTACATTGGCCTGCGGTTTTCGACAAGATAGATGAGAAAGTGATCCCTTTGAACTTCAATACTGAGGAAATATTATTTCACACTCAGGCCCTACCGAGCTCCCATTTCACACTGTAAAAAATTGGATTCCAGGCGTGAGATTTTGAAATAGACATCATTTGGGGAAATTAATTTCTACCAGTTATGGCTGAGGCGACAACCGTCTCTTATTTCACTCTAAGAAATTTGATAATCTAATGCATAACTGGAGAAAATATTCAGAGTTTGTGGAACACTAGAGTTTATTTAGTTTTGATGAGTCATAGTTGAAATCTCTTTGTTGCGGTTATCACAAATCAGTATGTAATGTAAAGCCTTCAGTCTATACTCATTGATGAGCTGTAAGAGGGGACTCTTCACTTTCAACCACAGGATGCTGGTAAAAACTCTTGTCTTTGTACTTATCTGAGAGTCTCCAAAGCTCACGAGCAGCAAGAATAAACATCACAATACTTATGCAAATATTGGAAATATCATCAATAAGATAGAGGTAATCGACAATAATTTCAAAATAGAGAAGAATCCCAATCACAAGAGCCATAACGGTTGTGACGAGATTATCCAGAGCTTCAGCAAAGATGGGAAGGATCTTCATTCCTTTTTTCTTCTTCTTATTCAAGAGGTTATGCTGGGCCATCTGCTTCTTTTTAGCCTCTTTTTCTTCTTTCGAAATGAAGAATTTCACTACGTCATCTTCATCTACAAATAGAATCGCTAGGATGATGCCTCCTCCAACGACAATGCTTGAAACGATGATTGTGAGTACTGGTTGCTCTCTGGGCTCTGGTTTCATCAGATCAGATATTTGATCGAGAATGATGATTAGCCGAAAGACAATGATGACACACCATTGACTGAAGAACATTATGTCCATGCTGAGATACGTTAGCTTATTGCTGAGATTAAATCGCAGAAAGACCACGATCATGAATATTACAAAACAATCCACGAAGCTGTCGATTGTGTCTGCAAAGAATAGATTTAGGTGGGAGTAGAGAAAGGCGAAGAATTTGACTCCCATGAAGATCATATTGATTAATATCCCAAGGATCACCGTCACTCTCCCGTTCTTGATAAGTGCCATTTTATTGGTGAAAAGAGGTTAATTCAGCCTTATTAAAAAAAACCAAACATAAAAGAATTCAAATGTTAGTACACATTAATTTTATCAAATGATGAATGAATGCTGTAATAAACAGCTAAGGGACTCAGAATTAATAATTAGCTGAACTTTGCATCAATTCGGAATCTTTTCGCATTTCAATAGAATTCATATCAAGTTACTTTTCTTGATTAATAAGAGCCTATGGAAACAATTGATTTTATTTAGGTAGGATTTGCTGGAAAGTAAGAAGAATAAGATATATAATAATAAATTAGCTCGATTCAAACATTTTTCTATTGTGATGAGCAATAAATTCCTACTAAGCATTCGAGAGGTTACTCTGTCAGACGGACCGAAAAGTTTAAGATGAAGTTCATTCATTCTAAGATGATGGAGAGTGAATGTACTTTGATTTGCTAGAAAACCTGCTCAGGCGAAGGAAATAAATCATTATCACATAAGCTGATGATAATGACATCCTCTATGCGAAAGTGAGTAATATGAAATAGAAAACTTATTCTCGGTTAGCCCTTCGAAGCGAAACATGAAGTGATTGAATTTGGAAAAATTAGGACAAATATTCAATGCTCTCGCTAAATTTTGAGTTATTTGTCGACATTTGGCCCTCCTCCGACGCTTCAAAATATTGAAATACAAAAAAGCAAATAAAAAAAAAAATGCCAAGTCCAGTAGCAAGCCAGTTTCAGCTATCTAATTTGATATTTTATTCATTTTTTTAGGACAGTCCTTTTCAGGAATAATTAATTTCAGTAAGTGATATATTTTGTCCTCTATTAGCTTTTTGGGAAAGAAAGTTTTAGTATAGTTTTTAGGGAATTGATCGGATATCTAGACATTTGTGGTATACAAACTTCTTTTCTTGAATTAACATTTTCTATGGCGCATTTCATTCCTGAACACATCATTGTTCTCTCCAATATCCTACTTTCAGTTCAGTTCTTATTTTTTCTAAAATCTAGCGCTATTTTCAGTGTTTGAACAGAGAATAACAGAAGACAGGGGCCGTTTTACTTCACACCGTTTAAATCTGTTTTCCCTCAGAGATACCTCAAGTAGCTTGGAAAAGAATGTTGCCTTCAAAATATTCTTTGAAAAAATCAACTTTTGCTTTGATAAACTGAACAACTAACCTGATCGATTGAATTGAAAAGATTACTGATTTTGCTAGTTTATCAGTATTGCAACGAAATTTACAGCAAACTTAGTTTCATAAAAAAAGAGTACTAACTCCAATCTTCACTGATTTCCGGTGGTTAGTCAGTTCATCTACGGCATTTAAATCATGCCATCTGATATAAGAATACAACTTTTGACAAAAGACAAAACAATTTCTCTACAAGCGATTGGAAAAAGTAAACATCTCACACTCAATGCTAAATCTCAAAGTGTTCATCATTATCCTCGCATTTTTCATAGCTTATGGCACAATAGATAAACCCTTACGGGACGGCATCAAACGCAACTCGGACATTGAGGCTTTATGCAAGGATGGGCAGTCTGTCTCAAAGGTAAACATCACCGATTTCAAGATAAATTGGCCTGGAGATGCAACCGGTTCTACGCACGAGTTAGCAATTAATGAGAAGTTCATTTTTGTTACTGGCCAAAACATGGATCATATAGCTAAATTTGACTACAATGGAAAATTAATAGAGCTTTATAAGATGCCTTCTGGTAGTGGACCACATGGTATCTTGTTTAACAAGCACGGTCGACTGTGGGTATCGCTTGAGTTCTCTGGAAAAGTTGTGCGCTTGGATGACACTGGGAAAATACAAGAAGAGATAGATGTGCGAATGCAGGTAAAAGGAGCCGACAGGTCTATCAACCCTGCACCACATGGTATAGGACTAGATGCCGATGGAGAGACTATATGGTTTACAGGCAAGCGAACCAGCACTGTAGGCAAGATAAATCCAGATAAGTCTGTACAGCACTTTCCGTTAGAGACTTTGGGTGCATTACCAATATATCTTTTCAGAGGCCCTGATGGAAATATGTGGGGTACCGAGCTATCCGGCAGTAATATTTTGCATGTGAATGGCAAGGGCAACGTGACGGAATATCCTATCCCTACGACTAACAGTAGGCCTATCGCCATAATACCAGAGCCAGATGGGCAGCACATGTGGTTTTCAGAAGAGGCTGGGGTGAAGATTGGAAAAATAGACATGAATGGGAGAATTACTGAGTATCAGGTGCCTGTCCTTCAGAAGAATGACATAGTGGCATCCTTGTGTTTTGATCGTGAGGGAAATTTGTGGGTGCAGGTGTATGTAGACATGAAAAATCCCAAGCCAGAAGGTTATGATTACTTAATCAAATTCGACAAGTCAATAACAAAAGTGGAAGGAAACGAGCTGAAGGATTTATCATTCACAATTTACACACTACCAACTAGGATGTCAGTGTTGCACCGTATCGAGATGGATAATGAAGGCAATCTGTGGTACACAGAAATGATGACTGACAAACTGGGAAAGGTAACTCTCAAAAGTCGCTGTAATTAAATATGAAGACACAACTGGATCTGTCGATATACTCAGAGTTCACTTGCGATAAGCGCTTTCAAAACAAGGCATGACCATTCTACAATTTATTCTGATGTGATGAAGACCCAAAATTCCTTATTAACCTGTAATCGATTTAATTTTACTCGATGCTTATTTCTCATTCCAGCGTAAATTTTATGAACATCAAATGAAAATAATGATTTTCTCAATCACACGAAGAAATCAGTGAACTTAGAAATTAAAGCTGTAAATATGGGAAATAGGTCTTCCGGTGAAAGAAAAAAAATCAAGGTTAGGGAAAGCCAGTCTTTTAGGCCACTTTAAAGCAGCAGAAGAAAGTTCCATGTGCTTTGTAAGTTTTCGCCATTTGCAAAATCTATAGCCCAAAAAAAAAAGAGATTAAACTAATCGTTGGATTTGCTTTGACTAAAATTTAGCAATAAGCAGTTGAAGAGAAATTATTCCAGGTTCTTTTAGAGAGAAAGTAATAAATAAATTCATCAGTTACTTTTGTGAACCTATCATCGATGATCTAAGCTAGTTGGTCAATTAAAAATCATGAGGCTTCAAGCCTTGCTTTCATTTATTCCAAAAGTAATAAACTACCTCTTTTTGTTACCTTAGCACATGTAATTTTTTAGTAATTTTTCTCTTTCTTTCAATTATTGATCTACTAAAGAGTTGTATTAATGGTTTTTAAAAGTAAATTAAATGAAGAACATAATCACTTGCAGCTTGTAGTTTGAGATTAAAGTATGATGACCGATAGTATTTACATAGTCAACTACAGGTGTAATAAGCACCAGCCCATAGTATTTCTTTGAATTCAATACTCTCGATAATTACAATGCTTATATAGTGATATCTAGCTTGTAATTATAGGTTGGAGCAGTTATTTTGCATCGTGATACTTGCTAAGCATAAGAAACCTGAAATTTGTTGTTAAATAATGTTCATGGATTTTTAAAATATTTTCTCGATACTTTTTGTTATTGTTAGTTTGGAATTGAACAAATTACCTCTGCAATTATTACGCATCTACAATTTGAGCATAGAAGTGAAATTAACTCTCGTTTTGATCATCATCATCATTAAACATTTACCTTTTTTTTCTCTTCACCCTTTACAACCGAAAGATTGAAAACTGAGAAAACAATAACAAATTCAACTGAAAACCAATACAGACAACTAAGCACAATGTAGATACCAAAATACCCCTTTAGAATTTGAAAAAGAGAAGATTTTTTCTATTTCTTTATCTACCTTCCAAAACTTCTCTTATCAAGAGGGATTATCCACTGATTGAACAAAATTTTTTTCAAACCCTTTCAAAGCACAGTTTTTACCAGACACAATGAAAGCAGGAAATTTGAATTTTCAAATCTGTCAAAATTCGATTATTTAAAGTTATATTATAAATTCTTGAAATTTAAGTTCTTGATTGATTTAGTTGATCAGAGCGACTCGGTTTTTTTGGTCCATACCCAGTCAACTCTGTACCTCTTATTCAAAAATTCAAATAACGGACAGAGTGAGAAAAAGAAATGAGCTTAATCCTATTATAATCTTCCGAAAAAATTCCTTTAACTGGTATTTTATGAATGTTAATTACTGTCGAATCGGTTTCTGAGTATTTCTCGCATTCTTCTCCAGCTACGAATCACTTACAAGATTCATTTTCCAGCCGTCATTATATTTGCATAACTCCATAGAAGTTAGATTTCAAAAATGAAATTCATATCTTCATTCCTTAGGAGGACGTAATTCTCAACAAAATTAACAGATTTTGATAGTGAGGATATTCAGAGAGATTATCGGATCCAATTCGGAAGAATAAATCCCAGTTAAGTTTTGTCGAAGATGAAGAATAGCGTGCTTCTCATGATATGAACCCATCTAAATTTTAAGGGTTCTGGGTGATTGCAGTTTACTTTGGTGTCAGGAATTCCTCGCTAAAACGAGGAAGCTGGCTTCAAAGGGATTTCAAAACGTGTCACTTGAGGCACAAAAATTTCTCTCCAACTAATTTCTTCTCGGATTCATAACCAATAAATGCTTAACATCCGAAACTTTGAATAGACTGGATTTGATATAGCCGCTTCAACCAAGTAGAGAAACGCTTTAATCCACCTACAAAAGACGCTTACCGTTATTAATATTATCTGAAGGCTTTCAGAAATTTGAAAAAGTTTTGGTGAGGTGGATAAGGGCCTCGTTTCGAAAATTTGGGAATCTAATTTCAATCAGGTCAAAAGAAAATTAGTGACTTAATCGTTAAATTGACTGGAACTCAAAATCAATGATGGATCTCGATGAGGAAATTCCCTTCGGACTGACTCTCCATCCAACTCCTGAAGAATTTTCTGACCCTCGAGGATATATCGAGTCATTAGACAAAAACAAGTCCTTAGCTCAATATGGAATGATAAAAGTTAATTCGCATAATCTGTGCCTCTTAAGCAGCTTTCTAGATAGTTCCTCCTCCTGGATGGAAGCCCAGAGAAGTCCCAATAAAGGAGGAATTGGAAAAATATACTGTTTCAAATATTGTCACTCAGGAGCTTACAGGTGAGAAAGGTAAACTATATCAATGTGGATCACCATAAAATATGTTTGATGTTAGGGATCTACAAATTGAAACTTTTGAAGAGAAAATCCCTGAGTTTTGTCAATTTCTACAACAGTGTAAAAAATCACGACAAGCAAAGTGAGTTAAAGGACTCGCGCCAAATAGAAACTCAGGTAGATTTTTATCTTTGATCTTGAGCCAAACTATTTGAATCCAGTTCTGGAAAACACTCACATATAATTCTCCGGTGTATGGAATTGATATTATGGAATCCCTTTTTGACAAAGGGGTTCAATGGAACTTGAAAGAGTTTGATAGCGTACTAAAGTAATCTTCGATAAAACAGAATCGAGCTGAACAGTATTAATGCGACATAGAGAGGGATTAGAAAAACCTATTCCTGGTGTTACTCAACCATACTTGTATGTGGGATCTTGGAAGGCTATGTTTAGTTGGCATAAAGAGGACTTGGATCTGTATAGCATCAATTTTTTGCACTATGGAAAACCAAAGTTTTAATGATTCTTGGTCAGTACTAATTTTGATTAAAATAAAGATTCTGGTACTGTTTGCCAGCAAATGAGGGATTTAAGCTCGAACATTTCGTCAGAGAGCATTTCCAGCAGGCCGCCGCTGAATGCAAGGAATATATGAGACATAAAACAATGGTGATTTCGCCATATGTGCTGAAGAAAAATACCTACAACCTAAAAATCCATAAAATGATTCAACATCCAGGAGAATTCATCATCACCATGGCGGGTGCGTATCACACCGGATTCAATTGGGGCTTTAATGTTGCAGAAGCAGTAAACTTCGCTACTGTTAGATGGCTAGACTTGCTTCCCGCTGTTGAAGTAAGAATTTACTAGTTTTTGAGTAATTGATTGTCTTCTATCTATTATTATGTATATAGGCGTGCAAGTGCTTTGGATACAATGTAAACATCGACAAGCAAAGATTTTATCGCAGACTGATGAAGTGTACATTGCAATACTTCTGTGTTAATAACTCACATTTTTCATGGTACTAGCCAACCATCCAAGCGTGAAAGAGTATTTTAGAAACGATATTTTGGAAACGAACTTGAAAATCAAAGAGTCCACACAAATTGGAAAAACAGAGGACACTGTACCGAAAATTGAAATAGAAGAAGAAAAAATCCAAGAAGACAAGTTGCGAGAGACTGAAGAAGCTGTTAGTAAAGTAAAAGATAAAAATGATATACTAATAGAATCAGAAACGCAAAACTCCAATTCTACCAAGAGCTCAGAGGAGTATTTCAAGCAACCGGCGCAATGTGAATCTTTTTTCTTTTCTGTCAAGATAACTGATGTTTATGTCCTAGATGAGAAAAAACTAATTCAAGAAAAAGTGGTTCAAAGAAAAAATAAAAAGGGTCCCCAAAATTTTCATGAAAAAAGGGATGATAAGGAACGGCTAGAGTCTAAATCGAAGAAAATCAAGAAAGAGAAGAAGATGACAAGAGTGAGCGATATCAAAAATAAGAAAATGAGTACAAAGACAAAAGAGAACAACAGGGAGTCGGAGATCGAGAGTGTCACTCATGAAAAATGCATTGACCCAGACAGCTGCAAGGCAAAGCCAATCCAGGGAAGCCTAGAAGATGAGGATGTACGTGACCCGATCCTGGACCTCAAAGATATGACAGCGCAACTACAAATGGACAAAGAGTTGCTCATAACATTCAAACCATAAATCGCTCAACAAGACAAGACTTTAATGAGACATTTCTCACCAAAAAAGAAAAAAAAAAAGCGCAAATATTTGTTAAAAGGGGGGGAAAACACACAAATCAACGATGATTTTTTGGATTGAATGGCTTTAAGCACACTTGATATGTTTAGAGTAATCGACCATTTATTATTGATCTATTGCGTTGAAAAACTATTGATCAATTGGGAAATGAATTAGTTGTAGAGTGCTCAGGATTATTCATCAAATATCTATATATATTCTCCAACAAAAATGTGAGGACAGTTCGTTTCGTCGTCGAAGACTGAAAATCAACTTAACTTAGCTTATTTGGGCAATCTTATTTCATATATTAAAGATAATGAAATTTTGTTACTAGGGAAAAATATGGTATTTGAAAGGACTTGGTTGTTGTGTTGAGTTTCCAAGCTGAGTAGTGAGCTTTATTTCGTGAGTTAAATGACATTTTCTTGCCAAATGCCATCTGAAAATAATTATTTTTGCTAAACAACTGTAGGACTTCAAATGGCAGATTTTCATTGTAGCCATTAGAATTAATTCTCTTAATAAATTGCAAATAAAATCAATCAGTTTGAATTTTAAATCCCTAATGTTTAAAGCTTAAATAACGGAATACCACCCAACTTAGAACGACAGAAAATTTCTAGTGACTATATCTTCTTTAACAATTTAGGTGCTTTAAAAGGATATGAAAACTATAGAGCCATTTTCGTATACTCCCCCATAGGTGTCGCGATGTCATGCGTAGTGGTGTCTTGTGGGTTCATGGTTTCCAGTTCATTTTGCTCAAGAATAGCATGGAACTGCCCAAAAGTATTTTTTGCATTTATGATTGTTGTTGTAATTAAGGGGAAAACGATCATTTCAATAACTCGATTGATAGCTCTTGTCCACGCAAGAAATCCATTACTGATTTCATCATGGTCTTCGCTTCCCTTAGCAACGATTGCTACGACGGAGAGTCCATAGACAAGTGTTAGTATTGCAAAGTCCAGCATAAAAATCAATGCTATGATTTTAAGAGAACCAACTGTATTTCTGGGATTAGTGATGAGAGTATCAACCAAGTTGTTTTCTGCGATCTCTTTAGACTCTTTTAGTCTCGCTAATGATAAATCAATGTGGTTTGTAATCACATCATCAAATAAGTGTCCACAGAATGTTTTGTTACACTTGACACACAATCCCTGAGCATCAACGATTCTTTGAATTACTTGTTTGATATTTTCTTCTGTTAATAGCAAATCTCCCAATTGCTTGCGCATTAGTGCAGTAACGTGAGCGTGCAAGCTTACATATTTACTACGCTTGAACGCTCGTCTTTCGTTTTGAAACAGACTTAGTGTTGGAAAGCCAATTCCAAGTACCAAATAGTATTCGATGAATCTGATTAAATAATACAATGGAGTTTCAGTATTAGTGAGCCGATAATCACCAAAATTGCTCAGCGCAATCCCTTCAGAGAATGAGAAGCAGATCGCCGAGAAAATGAAAGACTTTTTGAGCATGTAATGAGTAGTAATCCTCCTTTCTGATATGCTAACAGCTGTAGTAACGAGATTCAAAGCATTTTGTTTCACGTAATAGGATCGAAGATACATTATCTCAAAGACAAGAAAGCTCAAAAAAAGATATGCGGCTCTGAATAGATTCGAAATTGTTAATAGCACGAAGCTCCATTTTGTAGGATCATCAGTCGGGGCACTGCTTTCAACAAAATAACGAGAGAATCTGAGTAAACCGAGAGAGAATACAGAAATGAACATCAGAAAGTAGTAGCTAATCGTATTTATCACCAACGAGTTACTAATATATTGGCAAAATGACATGCGCACAGGCCAACTCAAGATGCTCCACAGTTGTTGGCAGAAAGCTGTATTTTCCTGTCTGGATTTAGTGTAAGCATTGTAGAGTACTTTGACAAGCAAGATTGTAAGAACAGTTGACGCCGCAAGCATCCAATATACTCCAACAATGCAAGTTAGATAAATTGGGGTTCCCGATTTGTACTCCTTAGAAATGCAAACTGTCTCAAAGACCATTTTCTTGTTTTTTATCCCTCAGCACAGATTTATTTTCAAAAACTTAAAACATAAAAATCTGACAACCAGTTTTAAGTCAAAATTAAAAGCATTGTTAACCTTAAATCACTAACCGTATGATACACAAGAGATATTTAAATGATAAACACGAAAGCGATCATATTTATTTTCAACGGACATAAATCATCATAGGTATTACAATACACATAATTTCTATCTCGGAGGAACCTAGCAGGCAATTGAAAACATACACATTGAGAAATTGGGAATCTTTTCTTGTCTAAATAACATTTGGTAATATCGTAGTATTCTTCAACTGGAACTCTTTTTTTATATATTTAATGAACTCATTGATTCTTCATTCTCCATAATGTTGAAGGATCACCTAATTCTTTGTTAAAGCGGTTTTTCTTTTCTTTTTTTTATTTTGGTTTGTTGGGATTATCTTCTTGATTCATTACAATCCACCAATATTTTCACAAGCTTCCTGAAAAACGTGTTCAGAATGCTGTGTTTTCATGAGCAGCATAGATAATAACAGAACCACGTTGTATTTTATTCAGACCATCCAAAATTAATTTGTTATCAGTCCTTTTCCCATTAAAGAAACGAACAACGCAAATACTTGTTGAGCCTTACTTAAATTTTCAGTTCCCGATTTTTCATCGAATCTCATACCGTGTCGAGTTTCGGGATTTGATTTTAAACACTTCTCATTGAATATTTTCCCACTAGTTTCCAACTTTTCCAAGAGAAGATTATCTTATCGAAGTTCTATAAATTAAATTATACTCGAAAAATGAAAAACTGCCTTTTATCTCTTTGCGTCTTGTTTTGTGTTTTTGCTGCTATCGTAGGAGCAGCACCAGTTAAAGCCGTGTGCAACCTCACAGTCACGACTGCTAATATTACTGGTCTTATACAGTTGAGTCAAAAAGATCCGAATTCCCCCACTGAGATTACTCTTGAAATCCATGGCTTGACTCCGAATTCGTTCCATGGGTTCCATGTCCATGCATTAGGAAATCTGACTGGTGGATGCGACAGTACTGGACCGCATTTCAATCCTACTAACAAAACTCATGGTGCACCTTGGGATGAAGAGAGACACGTTGGAGATCTTGGAAATTTAATCTCTGATGCGAATGGAATAGCCAAAAAAATCTTTAAGGACACAGTTATTTCGTTGTCAGGCACTAATAATATAGTTGGGAGGGCTTTTGTGGTTCATGAGGGTCGGGATGACTATGGTCAAGGTGGCTTCCCTGATTCAAAGACTACAGGCCATGCAGGTGCAAGAATAGCTTGTGGCCTTATACAATATGTGCAGAGTGATATGGATGAGCTTTTATAATGTTGTTCTAACAAAGTCATCGACTACGTATGCATTTCTTGATACCAATTTCTGAACTTTTCATCATAACTCAGACCAAAAAAATCATTTCAATAATAGAACGAAAATCGCAATTTGTTTTGAATCTATCATACTAGAAACAAATGTCAGGAAAGAGGTACCACAGTAGCAGCTTTTTTTTCTCCACTCAAATAGGAATTTTAGGGCTGCAATGCATTGTTAATTTGCTTTTCTGAGTTTCACTTTGTTCGATGCTGTTGAGTTGACAGCATAACAAGCCTCGCCATTTTTACAATTGCCTACTCATCGAGTGTAACAGATTGATTGAATGGAAAATTTTTAGAAAAAACGGAGGGTAAATTAAACTTATTTGCACACTACAGATTCTTTCGATTTTGAAGATGGAACCTTTAACTAAAAAGAAAAGTAACAAATCGAATGAGATAAAGTAATTCTATGTTACGATGCATTCGGTTCCTAGTTGGAGAGAACGAGATCAATCCAGAGCTTACTGAGAAGTTGCGAAATGATCCTAAATATCAGCAGTTTGTAGATTGGTGTAAAGCCAATGGCTTAAAAGCGCGTTCGGTAAGAGTCGCTATCATATATAATAACGACTTCGAATAAAAGGTTGGATTTCCCTATGCATTTGGTCCAAATGGGATTGTTGGGCTCGCTGCCACTGAAAATATCCCTCCCAATACAGTTTTTTCATTCGTCCTCTTCTGTATTTAAAATTTCTTAAAGGCCTTTGTGCTTGTACCGAACAAACTGCTAATAACTCCACAAAAAGTCTATAATTCAGAGCTTGCCAAGATGATTGAGGCCCATCCTAAGCTCTTCAAAGAGGATGAAGGTTTCGATTATCGTTGCCTTAGTTCTTTTCTTCTTTTTGAAAGAATAAAAGGTATTTGACGACGAGCCCAACCTGCATCTAAATTCAATTAGGCAAAGACTCGTTTTATTATCCTTACTTTCAAATCATCTCTCCGCACTCTACAACTCTAATGTCTTGGACTGTTGAAGAATTGGAAGAGTTGGACAGTATAACTATTCAGAACGAATTAAAAGACATGATACGAGACCGGGATGAACAATGGAATATACTTAAGAAGATCTTTGATAAATATCCCGAATTTTATCCACCAGATAAGTAGAGCAGAACTCCTTTCTTTTTGAGCTTCAATTGAGAAAATAGATATGGGAAAGAGGATTTTTGTTGGGCATATGAGAGCATAATGACTCGATGTTTTGGATGGGATATGCCGAGTACCATGCTGGTCCCATTTGCAGATTCGTTCAACCATGCTCCAGAAGGGTCCTACGCGAGCATCGTAAACTTCAAATTTGAAAGAGAGGGAAAAGATCAGATAGGATCTTATCATCTTCAGAAACCAAATATCGATCTTTCAATCATAGACGATCCAGCCTTGGTAATTACTACAAAAGATAGAGAAAGCTATACAACTCCGTTACATCCAAGACTGATTTATATTGAAAACAGATTGGTAACATTATCATTCTATCCAGAGACTCTATCAATTGTAACTCTAAAAGCAATATCTTTCAAAAAAATCCGTTGAGAAGTTTAAACAAGGTTGGCTTAGCAATGCCGATGAAAAACAATTAGTCCGAGAAATTAACTTTTCAATTCTAAAGAATGATGACCAAGCCCAAGTTTGGGGGCTTCCATTTATTGATTCAGAGGCTGAGGAAGATAATGATTCTGAACTGGGTATTGCATTTTGTAGAATCCAATGATTTTTAAGTTTTCTGCTATTAGACGAAGACGACGAAGCAGAAGACATGAAAGTCAATAATCAAGACGACCAAGAAATGGAGGGAAAAGAGGGTGAAAAAGAGGATTTCAGTTGGTAAATATGCGCTCTGAACTAAAATTTATAGTTCATCAATCTGCGACTAGGTTCGATCACTTTGACCCGGAAAACTACTTTGCTGTCATATCCGATCATCGTGGGTAGCAATATTTTTCTAATCTACTCTAAAAATATTTAAAAATATAACATTAAATTGCCAGGTATAAAAAGGGAGAGCAAATTCTCAAATCCTATGGTCAAAGAAGCAATGAATTTTTATTGCTATGGTATGGGTTTACTGTCTTAGACAATAAATATGATTCGGTCTCATTTCGGGTGAGTCGACCTAAATGAAATTGGCGTTTCTCATAATAAATTCATAGGTCTGGACAAACACAAACACATCTCAAGGAGTGAATCCAAAGACTCTCCTGTTCAGAAATAACGCGAATGAAAATCCGCTTTCTAAATTTAAGGAGGTCAATGAAAATGACTATGAAAAATTCACCAAAGAGTTAAAAATGAAGTACAATACTCTTTGTGAAGATGTCCTGTCTTTTTTACGGGGAGAATGTCTTCTCAACTACAAAGGTAAAAGAACTGAAAATCCTTTATCTATTACTGAACGTCCATCGATCTATCCCAAAAATTTTTGGTTTTCATAGGTCCCGATGCCATGAGATTACTAGTTACAATCCCAAAATCTCTCAATTATGAGGAGCAAATTATTGAACTCGCCAAAACTCTATTAATAGAACTCATGAACCAGTATTAACTAGAGATTTATCTTTTTGTGATCTCTGTGATGCCTAGATACAAAACTTCTTCTTTCGATGATGAAGAAATGCTCAAAGATACAAGTCTTCCTTACAAAAAAAGATTTGCAGTAAAACACTTCTAATTCCCCACTCACGAATCTTTTAGATTATCTTCCACTTGGGACATAAAAAAATCATTAGGGAACAGCTAAAACTGCTATCGATTCTTCAAACCATTATTAAAAAATTGAAAGCTGGAACTTCCTTCAAAGAAGCATATTTTTCTTTAGAGTCATCTTACGAAAAAGATGAGCTCGAAATGATTGAAAATCGCAAGAAAATGCGAGACTACTTGAAGCTTCTTTACCTTAACTACACAGATTAATTCCATAGCTTTTTATGAAAAAAAAATTAATACTCGATAGTTGAGTTTCCAGGTTATTCTTACAAATATTTTCAGAGTGAAAGAGGGAAAAATATTCATTCGTGACTAATGGTATATTTCTGAACATTTCTGAAAGTGAATGTACTGTGATCATTAACAAAACAAAAAAGAAACTCTTATTCTATTTAAACATCACACGATTAATTTTATTATTTCTTCATGCTATCTCATTAATTCTATTATAAAGTCTAAATTTCTGCAAGTCTTGTCTCCACAGTTTGCTAGCGATTGCAAAATATTCTGGACATAGATGCATCAGATTAACTTTCAGCTCTTCTTCAATAGAGCACTAATTCAAGGTATAGATGAAATATTTATTGTAAAAATGATAACATTTACTGGCATAGAGACATATGCTACGAGGATTTTCTGACTAGAAGTTACCAATTTATATTTTATCGAGTCTAATAATTGATAAGTGAAAACAATGACTAATATTAATGCTCTTTCAAAATGCAAAAACAATGAGCTACATTAAATGTATGTGTAGCATTACAACTGATTAAATAAATATTGCATCTTTAGTCAGTCAGCAAACGAACTTCGCAATTTACAAAAAGCTAGTCCTTCACATCATACAAAATTCATTGCATGCTAGAAGCAAATTTTTCGAGTTAGCTGCTAAAACAATCAAAAGAAAAGCGCTCCTATTAACAATTAATTCAATTAATTATCCCTCCAATAATAGGCTGCGCGGGTGATAAATTCAAAAGGAAAAGAAAGAGAGAGAGAAAAAAAAAATTTTAATATTTATTTTCACATGAATACTAATAGTTGGGCAAAACCATCGTCAAAACAAGACATAGAAAAAGTCTCTAATAAACAGAATGCCAACTCTCATCTCAACACAGATAAAGGCAAAGATGAAGAAAGTAGACTTAACGATCCAATTATGTCATTGTTCGCTGATACGGCACAGAGTTCGAAATCTTTTGAACCTAAACGATCCAAGCTAATGAATAAATATCTTTCATCAAATACTACTGACAGTACACCAAAGCCATCGAGCACAGGTTATCAATCAGTAATGAGTGCTCTCCTCGGCAATGGCTCTACTACAAATCCACCCCTTCCAATTGTTTCAGGAAATATGTTTAATAGCTCTCCAAACAAAGAGCATAATGAATTTACAATCCCAGCATATCCTCCATCTTTGCAAATGAATGCGCAAGAATCAATGCATCCATTCAAGAACACGCAGAACGACAAAGAAAAAGAGGGAAAAGATGAAGACGCAAGTAGGGGTCTCCAAAAAAGCAAAACATTTCTCACGAAAACTGTTCCAATTGAATTGAATGAGCAAAGACAACCACCAACCCGCAATTCTTCAGTGGAATGGAAAAATAGCGAATATAATCCTTTTGAAGATTACTCCCATGGGTTTTCAATGCCAGATTACCGGAAAGCACAATTGGATCGTGCAAACAAACAATATGAATACGCTGATGTCGCTAAATGGACGAAAACACAGTTTCCTTGGGATGAAGAGATTACTTCTTACAACTACATGCTGTTTGGTAACTCAGGTTTCAGACAAAACCAAAAGGCTATCATCAACGCAACAAAATCAAAACGTGATGTATTTGTCTGTATGCCCACAGGAGGAGGCAAAAGTTTAACCTTTCAACTTCCAGCTATCACAGACAACGGAGTGACAATCGTGATCATGCCCTTACTATCTTTGATTGTCGATCAAGTTTCACAGCTTCTAAATAAGGGAATCAACGTTCGGGATTATTCTGGACACAAAACAGACAAATTATCAACTGAGGAGATGATGGAAGATGTTCTTGAAGAAAACGGACCGAAAATGATATTTTTAACTCCAGAAAAAATCTCAAAAAGTGACAAAGTGATGGTGTTTTTGATTCAGCTTTATCAGAATAAGCTGCTCGAAAGAATTGTGATTGATGAAGCTCATTGTGTCACCCAATGGGGAAAAGATTTTCGAATGGATTATTTAAAATTAGGCATTCTCAAGATAAAATTTCCTGATGCTTGTGTCTTAGCATTAACTGCAACTGCTCCCGAAATAGTGCGAAAAGATGTAATTGATAAGCTCCACATGAGAAATGTGCTGTATTTTCAGAGCTCGTTCAATCGTCCTAACTTAATTTATTTTGTGAAGAACAAGACGCAGAATGTTGCTTATGAGATCGCCGATTTTATCAAAGCAACATATCCCAAAAAGAGCGGAATTATCTATTGCTGCACTATTAAAGAATGCAAACAGGTAGCAACTCAACTTAAGAACATTTTCAAACTTAAAGCTGCAGCCTACCATAGTAAAATGTCGGAGAATGAGAGAATCGATGTCCAAAATAAATGGATGATGGATGAGATTTTGATTATCTGTGCTACAATTGCTTTTGGAATGGGAATCAATAAGCCTGATGTGCGCTTTGTGATTCATTATTCATTTCCTAAATCGCTAACAAATTACTACCAAGAATCTGGAAGAGCTGGACGTGATGGCCTACAGTCTCATTGCATCATATATTATCAAGCGGGCGACAAGAAAACTCACGACTTTTTGATAAATAAGAGTCCAGGCACTAGCAAAATTGAAAGTGCAATGGAAATAGCCGCCGTGATGAGGTATTGTGAAGAGAAAGTAAGTTGTCGCAGAGTCATGCAATTGAGTTACCTTGGAGAAAAAATTACGAGGGATCAATGCCAAAAAAAATGTGATAATTGCATGAATGAACTGGAATATGTTGAGAGAGACTACACAAGAGAAGCTTTACAAATAGCAGAGTGTTTTGAAGCAGGCTACAGAATTAGTGCGACTACAAATCAACTTGCTCTTACACTTATTGGAAAAAAAGCTCAGAAGGTCAACAAGACAATTACAAATAAACTTTTTGGTTTGCTCAAAGGTGTTTCTGAAGATGAAGCTAAAAGAATTTTGAAAGAGATGCTATTTCAAAAAATTTTCAACGAAAATATTGTAAGCTACATGGGAGGAGCGTTTTCGACTCTGGTTCTGGGCAGCAGAGAAGCCCTGAAATCTCTTCGAAATGGGAATTTAAAGATTGTTCTAAAAATTGCAAGGAGAAAAGCTCTGCCCATCAAACCAATTGAACGTTCGCAAGATAAGCATCTACCATCAGCTTTACAGAACACAATGTCTCTGTCGATTCCGACTTCTCAAATCTCAAATAAGCCCAAGAAAGTGATGACTCTAAGAGATGTCTCTCTCAATTTTGCAGATAAAAGTCAGACCTCCATAGACACTGGAAGAGCTGACCAGTTTACAGAAGCTATACTTAAATCACCTGAGACTACAGAGGAACCAACAAGATCAACTAAACCAAGCATTAGAGACTTATATAAAGAGTTCACCTCTCGTGATTTCCATAACAGAAGCAGTCTATCGAGACCTAGCTCTGCTGAAAAGACTCCCCTGGAGAAGAATCTAGTTTCTGAGAATTTTAAAAGTTCTCACTTGATCACTAAAGAAGCGGAAAAAGTTAGCCGAGCACACCCAACAAAACCATTCAACAAAGAGTTTGGCTATTGCACTGAAGAAGAATTCGAAGAGATTTTGGATCGCTTGAAACTTATTCGGAAAAAAATCTACAACGAGACAAAGGCCAAAGATCTTCAGGCAACCCAGACGGTAGTTGGAAATCTTGAAAATATATTTCCAACACCAGGATTACATGAACTTTGTAGAAAGCTCCCGACGACTAGTGAAGAGCTTACTGTAGATAATATAAAAAATGTTGGTTTTCGGCTTCTTGCTGAGTATGGCGGGAGATTTTTAGAAGAAATAAAATTTTTTATCCGGATGAATGGAATTAAGAAAGAGGAATATTACTTTCCAAATGATGATACAAGTCATGAACCAGAAAATTTTGACATTAGAGATCATTTGCAAGAGGAAGATGAGAATGGTTTCAACCTAAAACACATAGATCTGCTAAATTTCGGAGAGGACGAGGAACAGGATGAAGCTGGTATTAATGAGGACATTGACATTTTTGAGAATGACGAAATCGCCGGAAATATTAAAAAGTTAAGTCTTCAAAATTCAAGAGAAGGTGAATGGTCTCCTCATTTCATGAATAATGCTGTGGAGACAGTCAGAAATAAAATAGCTCCTTGTCAGCAAGATGATGATATGGATGATGAATATTTAGATATTATTGACCAAATGCTTAAGAAAGATCAAGAAGAAAAAGAAACTTCACAGCGACAGCAGCAACATCAGCAACAACAGGCTAATGATATCTCTCCATTCGATATGAATGAAATCAAAAGACCGAGACCATTTGATGATGAGCTAATCTATAAAGCTAAGCCATTGAAAAAGTTAAGGTCAAAAGAAGGGTCCAGTAAACTTGACTTTCTTTAATGTATTGATTATTTTAACAGACTCACAGATTGTATGTGGGAGAAATGTTGTCTGAATTTCGTTTTTGGTTGTTTCTATATATTTTTTTCTTGCATAAGTCTAATAGAAAGAAATTTAGTATTAGCGAAATTACAGTCTTTTAGATTACTTTAACTTGTTGTGGAAGATAAAGACAAGCCCGTACGTATACTAGAAATTTGCATGAACTCCTTAGGCCTGAATTATAAAGGGCATCTCATGCTATTTTGCAGTTTTTTAACGAGACGACGCCGCAGCAACACAATTTATATTTATTGATAAATATGGTTATTTCGATATAGTATTGGATGTGCTTTTCTACGAAATAGTTTTCAGTTGACAGATCGTAAAGATGGCTCCTCAATTTTTCCGAAAAAATCGAGTGTTATAGCCTGTAAAGATGAAAGTGGATGAGATCTAAACCCGCTTTGTTAAGAAAATATTGAGATTTTGAATTTCTCCTATAAGTTGAAACTAATTGCTAACCGAGAAGAAAGGAAAAGATACCATCTAAAATTTTAAGTCCAAAAACTTCTCCACTTTTAAAATGTAAATTTGTAGGTTTTGAAAAATTGAGAGTCTCCTGGACACAAACATTTTTAAAAATTGGACTATTAGATTCATAATAGTGCTGGTGATTATTATTGGCAACTTTACGATAGTTGTGAGAAGAAATATCTAATCTTCGACCGATATACCTCATAAGTATTCTTCAATTTTTATTCTGTCTTGATTTTTCGGACGATTTTATGGAGGCTTCAGATGCCGTAGAGAAGATAAATTTCAGAGACCTTATAGATAAATACGATACATTCTTCTTCGATTGCGACGGGGTCCTTGTAACAACACTACTAATTGTTCAGTGAGTAAACTGGTGTCTTCATGTTTTTCAGGGGGAAGAAGAAAATCCTATTACAGGGGCGAAAGAAGCGTTAGCTGAATTGAAGAAGCTTGGAAAAGAGTTAATAATAGTTACCAATACAACAAATTCAAGAGCATCCGTTCAAGAAAAGATTAAACGAGTATTGGAAATTGAAATTGATACATCAAAAGTAAAAAGAAGTTCTACAATGGTCTCACAAACCCTAGATATATGCCTCTTCTTATCTTGCAGCGCTCTACCTAAAGCAATTTGCAGACAAAGTAAAGAAAGTGTATGTAGTGGGAAGAAGTGGATTGGTAGAAGAATTGAAACTTCAGGGGTTTAATGTGTTGTGGGCTAATGATCACAGCCAATTATCGATGGACTCAAAAGAGTTTGTTAATCTAGAAACGGATGATGAAATTGGAGCAGTGGTATGCAATTGTTCGTCTTTACTCAACTAATTACTCGTAATCACTTTCCTTCTTTATTTAGGTTTGTGGGTACGACACAGAAATCAATTTCTATAAAATCTGCTATGCCTCAATATGCATCCAAAAAGGAGCGTTATTTGTTGCAAGTAACGAGGATGCAAATTCGAAGAATGGAAAATATAAAATGCCGGCCGGAGGTTGCATAGCCAAGAGTTTGGAGCACGCTTCGGAAATAACTCCCCACGCTACTGGGAAGCCAAACCCATTCTCCATCCTTCACGCTTGTGAGAAATTTAAGCTTGATCCTACAAAATGTCTTATGGTGGGAGATAGTTTAAAAACAGATGTTCTCCTCGGATATAATGCGAAGATTGATACTTGTCTGATACTCACGGGACTCACCACAGAAAAGAATCTGCAAGAAGTCATGGCAAGCAAAGGAATCCGTAAGCCACACTACTATGCGACAGATCTTTCGCTACTAGCAGAGAAGAAAATCTCAGAAATAAAGTAGGAATTGGAGGATCACATCTCTTGAGAATCCAAATCAACATTACATATGTTGCTCAAAGCCACTTCTGGCTAACTATGTTCAAAAGTAGAAACAATATCCCAAAATGCTTTAGATTATCAAAGTATTTCCTTATTATTTTTTAATTTCATAATAATCATAAAGGAGCAAATTGAGTTGGCCTCTAACAACATGAAAAATATGAAAGGAAAAAACGGGAAAATAGGAACATTAGTTATACTTTCTTCATACGACATCCACAAATAATTTTACGATGAAATCAAGGCAGCTTTGGTATTTATCTTACAGGAAAAATACTCGTGATTAAATTATCTTCATTCCTGACAAGCTTCATTGGAAGCATCAGTTTTTATTTTCAGGCTTCACACCACTACCATTCCCAAAAAAGTTCGAACAGCACATTCTATCTTTTTCCTCTTTTAAATTTAAAAGAAATTGATGCTTTAAAAAAACTTAATAGTTTGTCAAATGGTTTCCTTTCGAGCTATTAGAGAATAATTTGTAGTTAATCTTTTGGCCCTTGAAATGCAGGAAAAATGAGAGGGTGTCAGAAGATGAGCCAAGCCTCTGTCTGAAAGAGTATGGGCGTGCGCCTTTGTGTCACAAGCCAAATTTTCTTCATATATTAATCTTTGGCAGAGAGATTCTGTTATGTAATTGGTGATTAAGCTTGCATCATTGGAAGATGTTTGTTGGAGATAGCTTTTTTCTGTTATTTACATTCACTTCTTTTTTCATCTTTTTGACTAATGAAAATAATGAAAAGCAATACTGTACGAATTGTAAATGATTTCTCACACTCGAGAACCAATTACCAAGGAAGATCAGTAAGAGAATTACTTATTAAATTTAGTGTTGGGATGATGATGAAGATGAGATGCTGATAAAAAATAAAGGAATCCAACTCTCTAGCAATAGAATTCTGATATTCTCCCATTTGCCCCAAAACTCACAATCGAATATGGAGAATGGACTCAATTTGAGGATTTAGAATTCTGATAAAATACCCTCCAGGTCTTTGCAACAAAGAATAACAATATAATTTGATAAAGGCTTATCAAGTTTCGATCTCAATTTCAATTTCAATTAATAGGATGAGAACAGCAACTGACACAAGTTCACAAAACAAGAATACAAAATTAAACTTAAACTCCCAATTCGCATCGTGCTTACAAAATTAAAAAAGAGAAGTATAAATACAGGACAAAAAACAGATGTTTCGAGTTCTAGCATTACTACTCGTTTTAGCACAAGCAATTTGGAAAGCAGCTGGGCAAGGTAGAAGAGATTATTAAATATGCAGTAATATCTTTCTAGGGGATTGCCTTGATTATGACTATTTCTGGACATTCACTTGTAAAACTTGCGCACCGGGGACCAATATTTGTCTCAACTGTCAGGCTGGATACATATTGCACACATCATCGAACGAATGTCTAAAAACTACTAGTTCTACAACAACCAGTTTCGCAACAAATTCAACTTATAATATAGATGGTAAGTCATTTTTCTTCGGATCTATAACTGATATAAATTAGTTTGTCATTTCCTTTGTAGTCCATCCTCTTGTGCATACACGAGCACCACAAATTTAGGGGATGGCGTCACCTGCAGTAAATGCCATACCGGTACTTATTTGTATGGAGCAAATACCTGCACATGGAACTGCAACGATTTTACTGGAACTTTTGCAAACACCGCAACAAGTGCCTGCACTTCGTGTGCTGCTTCATCGAACTGCAGAACTTGCTCCAGTGCTACCTCAAATTGTATTGAATGTGTTTATAATGTCCAAAGGTTTGGAGGCCTGACAACAGTTTCTGACTATCCAACTGCCTATGCCTCATCAAATTTAGTTTGCAGTGGACAGCGTAAATTAATTATTGAATTTTTCACCTTGACTCTTATTATTTGCTGCAACGTAGCGGCGAGAACAAGTACACCTCTAACAAAATCGTACTATGTAACTCCTCAGTTCAATCCAGCCTGCACGACCTCCTGTGATGGAAGTTATGAGAACCCCTTTGATGATATCACCCAAGTTTTTCAGGATGTAAAATACTCCAACTCAAATTATTATCGTCCTGATTCCTTTTTTTGTTTTTGGTTCAAAGCTTTACCAACAAAATATTGACAAAGTATTAGAAGCCAACATCAATATCTATCTACTACAAGGAACGCATTATTGGGTTGACAGCGATTTATCAGATACTAGCAACCACAATATCAATTTCTTGGGGAGTCCCTCAGCTTTCATGCTTCGTGCGTTTGAACGGACTTCTTCCGCCGTCACTATAAGGTAATGTTTCTCAAAATTTTATAACCAGCTCTCAGCTGAAATCATAATTAGCCCTCTATTCTGTGACGAAGCAACCTACACCGATACTACTAAATGTGTCTCGGCGGATTCGAAAGTCACTATTCGATTGAAATCTGACCTCATCTTCATTTTTGTGACCAAGTCCCTGACCCTAACCAATATCATTCTAGACGCAAGCCAACTTGTCAGCTATTCGGACACGACCTGCAAAACTTCCAAGCATGATTGTTGCCAGCAGGATCCATCGACATTACTCTTCTCCTCTACTTCTGCAGGGGCAGACACTTTATGTACGATGAATAATGGCCCTCCCACATCCACATCAAATCGAAAATTACCTCCGACTTATAATGACTCAACATACCAAACAACCTACGGTCTCCCAAAACCGAACGGATTTTTTAATATGCAATTCCTCTCTGATTATACTTCTGCGGCCGTTCCGCTAATCAATATCACCAACTGCGAAATCAGAAATTTCTTTTATCACGCCTATGCTGCTTCATTTATATCTTTGAGCCGATCTGGAGGGAAGGTTATTATACAAAACACGATTTTTGATAACTTTATGCTTCCTTACGGACTGATTTCGAACGGATTCACCAAACAAGATCGAGATCTGAGCAATCAAACGAGCTATTCTGGTACTCACTGCAAAATTATCAATCCTGATGCAAACTACGATTACTGTCACTCTATTACGATTCGTGATTCCACATTTACAAACTATAATAAGCAGCAGTTTTTACTCAACACAGTTGATGGATTTCCTGAAATTTTGAATGAAGGAATGGTGCTGTTCATTACAAACGTTTTTGGACCTATCGTCATCCAAAATAACACGTTCAAAAATATGAGTTCTATCTTGCAAATACCTGGAAACACTGACAGTACAAGTTACCAGTGCGCAGATATGTATAGTGGCGGAAACGGTACGAGCCCTAATGGGCTAGGCGCGCTAAGAGACCAGAGCCCTTACAAATTAGACATCGATCGACATATCGATCTGTACACATCTTCGATGATAAATTCGACGGGAGCCGTTTTTAACATTAAGAATGTCACCCAAGGTTTGATATTTTATAACAATACATTTGATTCGATCATCGGCATGACAGGGTCGGCGCTCTACTTAGCTGGTTTTAATAACACGTTGACTGCTCCAATTATCCTTCAAAACAACACCTTTTCAAATAGTTTCGTGTACGCATTCGGACTCACAGTAGTTATTTGGGCAAGACAAGGAAATTATGCGAGTGCAGCGTGCTATGGAGTTCATCTCAGAGATAATATATTCAATAACAATTTTGGTTGCCCTGGAGCTTACGGAAATGTTATTATTTCATGCTTGACCATCGCTGCTAGGACGAGTGGATATTATACAACTAGTATTACAGAAGACGCTTACTACAAAAAGCTAAATACTGCGATGGACCCTTACGAATTCGGTCCGTCATCCGTATATTGGCTTTTATTTAGATACACTTGGGGGAACTATACATCTGGACTAGTTTCATACAACGTCATTAATCCTTTGGACGGATATAGTATTAACTGCTATCAGATTTCAGTTGTAAATAACATATTCTCAAATAACTTTGCAGTAATTAGCAATGGTCTTGCTGTCGTTGGAGCAAAAGACTTGAATGTGTCTGGCAACACTTTTGTTAATAATTCGATACCTATCCTTGAGAATTATCAGCAGAATTCGGGTTTCACCTCAAACGCGTTTTATACACTCCTTGGAAGCCAGATTCCCAATATTCCAAGTGAATCAATATACAATTTTCCTAGAGCATCCTCTCCTTTGCTCACAAAGGCATTATGGAATCTTCAAGTTATTAATACTAATTTTATTAATAATTACGCTAGTGGAAGCAGTGACCTGTATATGGGGGCAGCCATAACTTCTGATCGTAATATTGGCTTTAACGATGTAATCATATTCAACTGTACATTTGAAGATCATAAAGGATTCCCTCAATCAATGAGTAACAGTAATCGTGGACTCTATGCTTATAATTCTCATCCGCTCGTTTCAGTAAACTTTGCATCCAATGCCTTTGACAGCTATGCCAGCCTGTGGATCTATAACTCACTCACGTACGAGAGACCAACTCAGCTAAGAAATATAACAAATATTAATTTCACTTCCTGTATCGTGAAGAATAATTACTTCCAGCTCACAACCACAAATGGCTATTATCTCTCTGATTCGCAATTTCCAGATAAACTCTCATGGATTCTAAATTATTATCCTGACAGCACAAGGTACCAGACTTCTATTGCCAGTGATTTAATTAGGAATGCCTCAAACTCCTGGTACACTTTTGTCGTTGATATTGGAGTTCTAATTAGCCAGATAAGTTTTATCAATAATATTGATTACAGCGGTTTGTGCTGGTTTCATCCTCTACTCTTCAAAAATTATTACGTGAGAGACTCCGTTTTTCGGAGTACAAATCAAGCTGTCAATATAAATTTGGTCACCGGAAACCCTGCTTCTCTTATCTGCTATCTTCCGGAACCCGTGATAGAAGGTTATACATCAAACAGACATCTTGTAATCTCTGGACTCAACTTTTCAGATGTAAATGCCACAATCATCTTGATACACAATCGTTATCAATCTTCTGGAGGTACCTCTATCACTTTTAACAATATTAGAGTGAATGGAACTTATAACAATGTCAGCTCTCTCGTTCTAATAATGAACCTTGATATTATGGTAACTATTATTGGATTCTACGTCGATACTGGTTACACCAAGAACGGGATTTTCCAATTCTCCAAAATTAATGGTGGTAGTGTTTCCCTGTCAGACATATACATTTCTAACATGCAAGCAGAAAGTTCAGCGATTTTACAAGCAAATGACGCTGTTTTACATCCTATTTCAAGGCTGAGAGTGTCGAATTGTAAACATTTCGATTATGTTCTTTCTGCTAATCGAACACAAAATGCTCTGGCGCCCTCGACTATGATTGCATTGATTAATATCACAAGCTCTACTATTCCCATTACTGATTTCGTATTTATGGGAGTCACCTCGATTCATCTTTATTATGCTCTGAGTTCTGTTGTGTTACTGCGCGGAGGTTTGGTCAGTAATACAACGAGCATCTACGATCTCATCAATACAAGAAAGAGTCACGTTAGCGTGAGTAGTATTCACTTCAATGAAGTATTTTGCAATTCAATGAACTGTACTACGGGAGTTTTTTCAAGCTTTAGTGATACAATCTCAATAAAGAGTTCAGTTTTCTACAATAACTCAGCTCTCACTGCCTTGCTCTCGTACAGTCGTCTGAGCACAATTAATCTTCAGGATTCAATAGTTGCTAACAACAGTGTTCAGCGCTCTGGAAGCGGACTTGTTGTTAGTGTCGGAACTATCAACATTTCGAATTCTGTTTTTCAGATCAATTTAGCCCAAGAGTATGGGTTAGTCATTGGAATTCGGTCCATGCTCACTATCTTAAATACTGTTTTTTTACAAAACGACGCTGCAGAACAAGTAAAAAATTTATATATTCGCAGCGGCGCTTTAAACCTAAAAGACTCTCTCTTCTTCAACTCGAAAAAAAACTCACCGACTATTTCCGATTTTATCCTTTCACAGGATGGAAATATCACAGCCGAAAACACCGGTTTTTATGGAGGTTTAGCAAATTCTGGTGCCATAAACTTTGCTGCTGATATCGCCGTAGCTAACTTCACAAACTGTACCTTCAAAGATAATACAGCATATCAAATGGGAGGAGCCATCAGTCAGAATGGCTATATGTATATCTCGAGAACAAATTTTGTGAATAACACTGCCTATATCAACGGAACAAACATACACGCAGAAAGTCACTCCACATTATCGTTGAGTCAAGTCTCTTTTAGCAAATCCGCAAATATCACACTTCATCTAATTGATATGAAGAGCCTTTCAGTCGATTCCAGTGTCCTTGATGGAGAGAGTACTGCGCAAGGAATTTACTGTGAAGGTTGTCTCAAAATATTAATAACAAATAGTCACTTTGCATATTTTTCGGGAGGAATTTGTGGGTCCGTCTTGCAAGTTTATCATCCAGCAACCTTGGTGGTTTCAAATGTATATACGACGGTTAATTTGAACATAATCAATTCAACGTTTGAGACGAATAAAGTAAATCCAGGAATGAACATCCCGAAAGGAAGAGGTGGCGCTATCTGCTTGGACTCTGAGGATACGACAATAATATACCAGGGAGCCATTACAAATTCAAAGTTTCTGAACAACTTCGTTAATAATACCGGAGGAGCCATCTATTACAAATGCTTACCGAAGGCATGTACAATGGAAGTATCCAACAGTGTTTTTAAGAATAATACAGCGACAGCTGCTGGCGGCGCGATTTTCTTCGAAATTCAGCCTGTGGTATTTACAACCGAGAGCACCTTCAGTGGAAATAATGCCCCATATGGTCCGAATAGTGGAGCATACCCTGTTGCCATTTCTCTGCTTCCCAGCAACAGTACTTCAAGGAGAAACTTGCAAGATTTATCAGGCTATAACATTGTTAGCGGTCAGCCAATTACTCCACCATTAAGATTTGCTGTTGTCGACGAGTTCGATCAAATTTACACTCCAGATAACAGCAGCACTCTTACTGTGTCGGCGGCTAACTCCAGTGTTCAGTTCTTGAGCAGCAGAATTTTTACTGCTGTTGAGGGAGTCTATACTTTGGATTCCTTTACTATGGAAACTGGCATTAATAGTGATTTTACTCTCTTATTTTCTTCAAATGGAATTACTCAAGTTAATCGATCACTCATGTCGATCCCCACCTTGTCAATTCAGACGCACTTCAGAGATTGCATAAGAGGAGAAAGAATTTCCGATGACAGTCGTCAATGCATATCTTGTTCAGCAAGTACTTATTCGCTTGCAAAACATTTTAATACTTCATGCAAGACATGCGACACCAATTTAGACTGTTTTGGAGGCGACATTATTGGCCCTCAGCCTGGCTATTGGAGATTTAGCTCTTGGACGCAAACATCTCAAAGTTGCCCAGGGAATGGCTGCGTTGGTTATTATAGACCAGAAAACGCAACTTGGGAGGGATGGTGCAAAGAACAACACAATGCAACTTTTTGTTACACTGGTTGGTGTAATTACTCTGCAGGCACCATGGGTAATCTTTGCGCAGAATGCAGAGACGGATTTGCTCCTCAGTCGTTGACTGGAGATTGCATAGACTGTGGAGACAACACATTGAACATAGTTTACACAGTTGGCTTTCTGGTGGTAGCAGTGATCGCAATTATTTGGATCATTCGGAAGGCAACTAAAGAAAAAGATGAGGAAGATTTGGATGAAGATGAAGATGACCGCTTAGATACTATCCTTCTCAGAGTATTCACTAATTACATACAAATGATATCGATCATCTCCAGTTTTCCCATGAACTGGCCAGGTCAGCTGACGAATTTATTTCAGCAGTACAATAGACTCAGTACTTCAGCAAGCCAAATTTTCTCCTTGGACTGCTTCCTACAAAGCTCTGTCTTCTCCAGATTCTCTATCAAGTCATTCTTTTTGAAAGTCGTCGTGACCTCAATAGTTCCACTACTCATCATTATCTTTTCAATATTGGTTTGGATTACAATCTATATCCTCAGATTTAAAATCGAAGGAACCGAAAGGAGATTCAAGAAAGTTATCAACAAAGTCATAACTTCCATCATTGTGTTGTTATTTATGATACATTCGAACGTCGTATATGTCTCGATTACAGCATTGCGCTGTACAAACATTGGAGATCCCGCATCCATTGCTTATGATCCTTCAGATTTAAATGCTCAGTACTATCTCGAAGCTGATACGTCGGTAGAATGTTGGACTCCTGAACACAAAGCCTTTGCTTTTGGCTTTGCAATTCCATCCTTTGTATTTTGGGGTAAATCTATTTTCAAAAATTCTATGACTAACTCACTTGAAGGTGTTGGAATTCCAATTCTAGCATTTTTTGTGATCAGAGCCAACAGATTTAGACTCAGAGATCCTGATGTGCTTGGACGATATGGATTTATCTATGACGGTTACGATTCTAAATATTATTACTGGTAAAAAAAAATAAAATAATTCTCTCTTGCTTCAACTAATCACAAATGGACTAGGGAATTCATAATTCTATACAGAAAAATAGGGATGGTGTTTATTTCTATCTTTTTAGTGGGGTATGGGCTACAAATTCAGGTCAAACAACATCTATCAAACTATTCTAATAATTTACTGGATAGGCTTTGGCAATCATTGGTATCTGTTTCCTTGGATACTTCTTGCAAGTGAGGTGTCGACCTTTCGATGAACACCGATTTAAAGCGCTTAATCAACTCGAGAAAAAATCCCTCATGATTTCAGGAGTTGTGGTGTACTGCGGCCTCTACTTTATTTCAGGCAAACTGACAGAAAATTGGAACAGACTTCTGTTTGTGTTCATAGCTCTCGCAAACATCTGGTTCATTGTGTATTGGCTCAAGCATTTCTTAAAATCCAAGGTTGGGTCTTTAAGAAAAATGTATCAAAGATTCAAAAAGAGAAGATTTTTTGCCAAAATAGCAAAACGGTTCTCCAAAACAAACCGTTTTCTGAAGTCGAAATGGCAGTTTATTTTGAAAATGTCAAATGTTGGTGGACAAACTGAGACCTTTTATGATGGAATAACAGGAAATGAATCCGAAAATGAAGAGGGAGACATGAGTGTGGAGCCTGCGAATCCCAGTTCCGGTCGGATAAAAGAAATAGTGGCTCCAGAAAATGAACATGAAGAAGGTGAGAGGATAAGTGGCCCAAGTAAAATCAAAATTCCGGTTAAGGTCGATGTCCAAGCGGAAGAAGAACGAAATGATCTATCAGATTCTCTCGACTAAATCATATTCATACCAGAAAAATTATTGACTCAAAATATATTTTTTTCTGCATAACTGCAACTTTTGAAAAAAGATTCCATATTTGACTGGACTTATTTTCTGAAAAAATGACATATCCCTCTCTCTATAATTTAGTGGTCTTATCATTGGATATTGACTTTCAAGGCGCTTCTTGTAGTGAAAGTAAGAAGAGATCAAAAATTATTGTTGCTCAGAAAATATAACTGAAAGTGACTACAATTCAGTTCTCCTATGATATATATTTTTTCTCTGCTTCTCTCTTCAGTCAGTAAGAAGGTGCTTCTCAATATTCTTTACTCTTTTAAACGTTGTTGTATTTTAACAAAATTGGTCTAAATTCCGCATTTCGGGAGAAAAAATGCGCAAATCATGCGTGGGCAAAGTACTATTTTGATATAGGGTTTCTTCGTCCTTCATATGAATCACTAATTCAGCATTAATTTCTACTCCAAAGGCAACTCAAAGGTATATATTCAGAATACAAGGCTTTTTTTATCTACAAATGCTCAAATCATCGGATAAGGATATAGCCGTCGTTTTTCAAATTAAATAAATTTTTTGCTGTTAAAATGAAAGCAAAATAATTCGCATAGAATTATTGAAAATTTCTCTAACTTCTTCAATTAGGTGGGTTTCTTTATTCATAGATGAACCCGAGAGGTATTCTTTTGACAGTTTCTCTTCAAATGCTGAAAACGTGCCTTAGGGGAAACTCAGGAAGCCCAAAACGTACCTGAAGTGGATGGTTCGATCTCTATACCTGGAACTAGTTCAAGCAATTTGGGTATAACCAGTCCACAATTCTTTTTCCCGGCATTTTATCCTCCTCAATTGCTCCCGAACAACCCTCATTTGCATCTTACTCTCAAGGCAATGCAAGACTATTTTTCTCAGCGTAATTATCCGATAAAAATTCAGTATGGTACATACTATTGCAATAGAAGCGTCTCAGAACAGCACAACTGGGAATGTTACTTCACAGCAACAACCTCAACTTTCAGGTTTGAATTCGGAAACATTTAACGGAACTTCGAATAAAACTTTAGATTTCGAAATGATGCAAAACATGATGCAATTGTATCATCAAAGGTTGTATAGTCAGCCAGCTTTTCAGCCAATGTTGTCAGCTGCTAATCCATTGGATTTGCTTACTTTGATGAATTATTCAATGGTAGCTCCTCCGTTTATGTTGAATCCTCATTCAAGCACAGGTATTATTTGCATCTTGACTACTGTAATGACACAACAATAAGCAATTTCAAATCAGCCAGATAACCCAAATGTTGGAGATTTATTCAAAAGAAATGTCAGCAATCTACAAAATTTCTATTCAATTATTGGAGGTATGCCATCTCGGGATGAGAAAGGAAAAGAAGCTCAAAGTGTTGAAGCAAAAAATATCTCAGCACCAGTATAATGTTCTTCTCAATTTTGTAAATCTCAACATCGTTTTGTAGGGGACTAATAATGCAAGTAGAAAATATAGCAATGTCACAGATCATGTGAGGGAGAATGAAAACGTAATAATTGAAGATGAAAGTCATCATCATTTTCGTGCCAGGAGAGGCACCGATGAGTCTCCTTATCATGCAAAGAGAAGGCAAAGTGTCCCTGAAAATGAAGTTTCTTCTCAGCGAAGAGAAAAGAAATACGATTATCAGTCAATAGTGGATGAAAGGCCGATCAAAAGTTCAGGTGTGTATAATTTGGAGCAAAATTTCGAGCCAGTGAAACTCATCAAGAAGCAAGAAGAAAAAGAGAGTTCGCAATTTGCAGAAGAGCTCAAAGAAAACTCCCGAACACGAAATCATAGTTTTGATGAAATTCCTATCAGCGGAAGAAGAAATAAAAGGTTTGAAGACCTTTTGGATGAGGAGCTGCGAAACAATCCCGCTGCAAATAACGAGTCCACGTCTCCAAAGACAGGAAGAGACAATTCTGGAGAAAAGAAAATTTTTCTCAAAAAGAAATCCAATTTGTTTCTGGCAAGTGCTGCAAATCGATCTTTAAAATATAAATTTCCTCAACATAACCAGAGCATGGAAATTGGCAATTTCATAAGTCCAAAAGCAAACAGTTATCAAACTTTTTTCTCTCAATCCAAACGTACTATTGGCTCCAACAATGAAAGTAATGTATTCTTTAGTCAAAGCAAAATATTCATCAATAATTCTTAACAAGGTGGTGATATGGAAAAGACTGAGCAACAAATCACAGAGCGAAATTCTAACCGAGAACTTGTAAGAAGAATATTTTCTAATGAGGAAAAGAACGAGCATGGGAGGGAAAAAAATGTTTCACAAGAGTCATTCTCTGAAGGAGATCGAAGAGCAGATTCAGAACAATCCTCAAAGTTTTATATAAATTCCGAGAAAGGGAGGACTAGAACACCTGAAAAATGCCAAAGTTCTCGAAGAGAAAAAAAGAGTAACCCAATTCGGACTCCCAAGCATGAGTTTTTCAGCAATACTGGAGGAAATTCCAAGAAATTCGATAGTCGCAATCCCTTGCTAGCAGGTCGACCCGAGAGAAAAACAGCTGCAGAGGATGAAATAGTTAAAGAAAAAATTGAAGCACTGAACTCAGAAATAGCGAAGCTCAAGCTCGAAAATGAGCGAGTCAAAAAAATGAGACAAAAGCATGAGGAAATGCTGAAAGCTCTGAATAAAGAGATCGAAGAATTTGAGAAGAAAAAAGCTCAACAAGAAAAAGAACTTAAACAATGGAAAGAAGAAGAAATAATAAAGATAAGACGAGAAATTAAACAACAAGAAAAGAATAGAGTCCACAAAGAGAAGGAAGAGAATGAGGCCCTTAAAAAAAATATATTGAAACTTCAGGATGATTTCAAATTAAAAGAGCAAATGTATATTTCATTAGTCGACCAAATGAAGAAGCAGATCGAGAACCTTAATCTTCGAAATCACCAATTAAGCCAGAGCAAGGAGATAAATCACGGAAGCGAGGAGAAATTATTACCTGATGAAGTGGCTTCCACAAAAAGCTTACCGCTAGTAGCAAAAGGCAAAGATAATGAAGAAGAGTATTCGGAAGTGAATCTTACAACCCAAAGTGTACCAGTCGGGAATAACATTCAAGATAAATCAAGTGTTGAAAAAGATCCCAATTATAAGGCCTGTGACGCAATCACGAGATTAACAGCTCGGTCTCTTTCAGAAAATGAATACAACCTCGATTTTAACCCATACTACCAGGATTATCTCAAGCAGCAATGTAAGTATTTCAAAGTTCTCCCTATATATCATGATGTTTTTCTTTGCAGCAAGAAAGATTCAGGTTACAAGTGAGACTATCTCAAAAGACAGGAGAGTTCAGAGAATATACGAAGATGGAAAGAAAGAGGTCATATTTGAAAACGGAGTCAAACGAGAGGTAAATTGATAGGAACCTTGAGAGCGCTAAAGGCATTTTCTATGCTAGATTTTCCCTAATGGCTATACGATCGTTCATTTCGCAAATGCTGACATCAAACAAGTTGACTAGCATGCGGTTTTAATTTGTTAATTGCTTCTTTTTTTTTTTACGCCCAGACTCTGCCTGATGGTACAATGATTTACTTTTTCGCAGAAGCAAATACGACTCAAACAACACTACCAAATGGAACAAATGTAATTGATAAGAAATATTTTCTCTGTGATTCATTTCGACATCAGGTTTTCAGGTTTGTTGATAATCAAATCGAATTTCATAATATGGATGGTACTCGAGATATATAGTAATTTACTTATTCCTTTGGTCTGAAAGACGCTTATTAACTGAATGTTAGTTATCCTGATGGAACTAAAAAACACACGAGCGTGGATGGAGAAGAGATGACGTTGTTCAACGATGGCACTATCCAGAGGGTGACCTCTGATGCAATAAAATACATTAATTTTTCAAATGGACAAAAGGTACTCAATAACCGTAAGCTGCCATCTATAACACTTTCATAGGATGTGATCTATCCTGATGGAAGCAAAGTCAGAACTTATCCAGATGGAAGAGTTAAAAAATATGATGCCAACGGGAAAATTACAGAATAAATTTTGTTAAGAAAAAGTACAGCTCTCTACTTCTGATTCGATCGTTTGTTAGGTCAGCTAGGCTATTTTTGTAATCTCTCTCTTATAAATTAACTATTTTATAAGCAACTACTCTTTCCGCGTGACTCATTTACTTTTCCTCTCTCATACTAAAATTTAACCCTAAACATCAGCATTGAGGGGCAGGCAATAATTTTGTTTATTTTTTTTTATAAAGGTCCAAGAAAGCATGTTCAACTCAAGTCAGCATGGATTAGTTTCGGTTTCCTTAGACTCTTTCCTAACAGTTATTGTATCCCTTTCAAAATAATTGTTACAAAATTTCATTAATTTTTCGTTCTGTGCCATAGTTTAGAGTTAAGAAATGAGAAACTGGTTTTCAATATGGGAAAAATATATCAAAATAGAAACCAATACATAAACGAAATGAGTCGAAGATTTGTTCCCAAGTAAATTTTCAATTTTAATTTCCACGTAAAAGGTTGAGTCAATAATTATCTGGGAACCTAATTTCAAGTAAAAAAATATGGAGTTTTCTCAAGAGCACGCAATCGAGAAGCTGTCAGCTACGGATGAATCGATCCAAAAGCATAATGCCAACCTTTTGAAGGATAAGTGGAAGTTCTTGGTTTTCCTTATCTTGGCTCAACTCGGCCAGCAATATAATTTCCAAGCGGTCGAGACTGTTCAAGTTCCTCTTCAAGCTGAACTTGGAATGGATGAGAAGGGATATGGATATCTTATAATGGCTCAGTCTCTCCCGGGGTTATTTATTCCTTTCTTGAGTGGGTACATAGTTGATCATGTTGGAGCATCTCCAGGATTTACGGGTTCGATTGTGCTGACTTTGATAGGCCACGCTATTACCACTCTTGGCGCTTATGAAAAAAGTATTTTTCTTTTCATTGCCGGAAAAGTTATTTTCGTTATTGCCTATGAGGCAACTTACCTCGCCAGAATAAAGCTTATGAGACTTTGGTTTGAAGATGCTGAACTTAATCGTGCAAATAGTTACATTATCCTTGCACAAACTACCTCAGTAATTATCTGCGACGTCGCATATCCAAATCTTTATGAAGTAACTGGTGTGTTGGGATTCCCTTTTCTAATTGGCGCCTTCATCAGTCTCTTCTCCGTAGGAATGTGCGTAATCACTTCTAAAATGCACCGCAATCTTCTGCAAAACCTTCATGTGGAGAAAATTGGAGAGGAGTCTCACCAGCCCTCCTTTAGCATTTTGAGACAATTTCCACCTCTTATGTGGTTCGTTGTTTTCACTTTGACAACTGGACTCGTCGGTTTTCTCCTAACCAAAATTTATCTCAGTAAATTCTTACAAGTGGATTTTGGATTCAGTATCGGAGAAGCTGGATTCTTCCTTGCACTCTCTCAACTACTGTCAGGAATTGCTGCCATATCGGCTGGAATATTTGCAGACAAATTTGGAAAACTCCCTTATATTTCAATTGCCGCTTTAGTATCCCTAACAGTGGGGATAGCCCTGAATATAGTAATTCCTAAATGTGATCAATGTTTGCTCCCAGCAGTCCCAATAGTCTTTTTGAGTTTCACGATGGCACCTCTCTTTATTGCTGGATATGGTGAGTTTTCAAGGCTAATTCCTGAAAAGAATCTGGGCATGGCGACTTCTGCTGTTCCAGTTTCAATATCGCTGCAGATGGCTATTTTATCAACAACAGCAGGATGGATAGCACAGGAAACTTTTGCCACAGCAGGGTATAGATGGGTATTTGCGCTATCATTATGCGTTGCAATTACTGCGCTTATATGTGCTTTTAAAGTTCAACTATTAGATCAGTCGGGAGACAAGATTCTGCAAGAAATTGGGAGGAAAAAAGGCTCAAAAGCAGCAGAACTTAGCTCACTAGAAACAGTAAGCAAGTTAGACGAGACCAACAGCAACATAACAAACCATTAAAACTGCATTAAGCTAGACAAACCTGAATTCTTAGTTTATAAACTCGCTTGACTCCTATTCAATCATAAAATCTTTGAAATAGGCCAGAAAAATTGAATACCACTAAGAACTGCCTAATATTTAACCTGATTTAATCTTCGACAATCCTAAATAATTTGTGATCGATTAAAGCGAAAGGTCCGGCGACCTAAGAAAGGCGAAACGAATTTCCGGTCATATCTCAGATCCAGAATGAAAGCATGAATTAATGATAGCTGGAGAGTGATTATTCCCTTCTACTACAATCTCAGGAAAAATATTTTCAGACAGCTAAGTTTTATTTATATATTTATCGAGAGAGAGAGATTATCTCTTTAAATGGTCAGTGGCATTGCCTTGAAATGAGAAATAAAGCCATGGTAGCTATTTTTTGCACAACACTCCACAATCTAATGCCTAATTATTCAAACTTTATCAAAAATTATTTTAGTTAGCAGCACGAGCAGTAGAAGTTGTTATTTTTTTTTTAAGAAAAGTTCCATCCTATTATTAGTGCAAATGAAGCAAGGAAATTTAAGTTAATATCTTTTTCTTCCGGGATTAAGCTCACACAGTCTCTAATTGTATACCAGCATTGTCAAAAAACATGTAATAAAGTCCAGTGATGAGCCCAAGAAAGAGCAATTATGGAGGCTCTCGGCAAAGTTCAGCCAGATTGCCAAGCAGAAATAACTTGACAAATAATTTTTTTTTTTTGGGGTTCAAATCAGTAAATATACAATTCCTTAATCAAAACATTTTGGAGACGATGAAAAATTTATTGAAGTATAGTGATAATAGATAGTATTTCTACTTTTTTCCTACTTCACGATTTCGAAGATATTTTTTTTCAAGTTGCTCGAGAGTGACAATCGAATCCATCTTGTTTGGAATATCACTGAAATCTAAATCAATATCTTTATGCGTTTCTTCTGTCTCTGAATCTTCCTGGGCTTCTGGTTCTTCCAGAGAATCCTCCTTTGAAAAAGCTTCTTTAGTATCTTCTTCATATTTAGCTTGAGGGTGAACCAAACCTTCATTATGCTCCTGCCGATTATCCTCAAGGCATTGTTTACTGCAATACCAATGGTTATCTTCAAGAAGTCCTGTGTCTTTCAAGAAAGTACGCTTGCAATGGTCATTCATACAAATAGTCTTTTCGAATAATGATTGATTGAATATTGGAGAGATTTTTTTTCTTACTGAGTTTAACTCTTGATATCTGCTGAAACATTGATTGCTACAAAACATTCTCTTATCAATGTTATCAAAAACTTCAGTTTCTGAAAAAAGCTTGAAACATTGCCAGCAACTTAACATTTTCGCACTTTCCATATTTTCCCTACAAAGTGAAGATATTCAATTCCAGTCAATAATGCAGACCTACTCAAGTTCAGTGCCAGTGCTCATATCCTTATTCGAATTCTTCTGTTCATTTTGATCTCGTTTCTCAGCTGCAACTTTTGGAGAAGCGTCGATAACATTTTTCTCAGTTTTCCCATCTGATTTAGATTTTTTTACATCTTTCTGAGTTTTCTCATTGAGTTTGTCTTTGGCATTCTCTGTGAACCTGACAGATTTATTCTTACTATCAGGTCGAAGATTGCTCTCATTTGATGAAGCTTTAATAATTCCTACCACTTGCTGGCTTCCCATAACAGCGATATCACCATCAGTATTATCTTTTCCGTTAAAATCAACCTCTCTGATACGAGTAGGATCCTCAAGTGGAATTGAGTTGGATTGTTTATTTTTTGTCATGATGTCCTCTTTGAGCGTTTTCTGCTTTCTCTCAGAGGTCGATTTATTTTCGGAAAGAGTTTTCAAATTGCCCTGGCTCGGAGGTCTTTTTTCAGAGTTTTCTGCCTTCAATTTCTCTACTTTTTTCATTATTTTTATTTGATGTCCTAATGGGATCTTCATGTCTTCGAGATACTTGTTTGTAATATCTGTAGTGGAACAATCAAAGTTTAAATCTGAAAACTGTTTGAGGTACGGCTTACAGCTGATAGTTTCAAGATCATCAAATCCATACTCCTTGAAAATTTGAGTATATTGCGGAAGCTTGAGCTCTTCTAAAAACATTTCTACTTCGTTGCTGTTTTCCACCTTATTCGATTTAGTGTCTGAACGCAAATTCTCGTTTCTTGTCAAAGAGTTTTTTCTCCCCGATGACTGAGTATGCCTTAATTTGAAAGTTTTTTGAGTGTTCAATTTTTCTCTGGCTGCTTAGGGACGAGAAAAGCTGAAATATATGAGAAAAGAATGATTGTTACTCTGATTTTGTGTTGTATTTGATACATTCTCCTTGTTGAGGTGCGCAGCTTCTGAATCTTCGTTGGCTTCGAAAGTCTTTGCAAAGCCTTTTGATTTGTGAGCTGGTATGAGAAAAAATGAATATACCTTTTGTCGGCGCGGTATCTTTTGCTATCCTCCATCGATTACCTTTAGCAGATCTGAAATGAAAATGAAATTGCATAATGAGTTCCTCATCAAGATAATTACCCAATCGTTTCTCGCTTTGCTTGCTCATTTGCCATAGACTCTTTCAGTTCAAGTAGCTTAGCTTCCTATTATTGAGAGAATATTTGAAGATGCTCGAAAAATCGATGATACCATTTTTTTAGTCTCTTCTTCTAGCACTGCAAAAGGCGTGGATGCATTTTTTCTGAAGGGTAAAGCCTATTAAAAACACCGATGGTAATAGGGAATCAGTACTTAGGAGGATTTGATCTTCCTCGAGAAGGTATATTAACTTTTGGTTTCATCATTCTCACTGTTAATTTGAATTAGATAAACCGATATTCGATCTGATAAAATGGAATTATACAACTTCTCCATACAAATTGAAAAGTGCAACCAAACTGAAAAACCCGTTCGTTTTTCATGTTCATTGTAGATGTTATATTTCAAGCTGACAAAAAAAAAAAGATGTATCGAAAGTATCATTTTCAATCACATCTTGAAGGAAGAGAATATCCAAATCACTATTCTGTGATTAATTTTTCTTTAAATTGGAATATCAAGAAATATCAAGAGGATAGGCAGAGAAAAAGACTCAATACAGAGTTTCTCTAATTGTTAGTGGAATATTATTTTCCTCGTTATTTTATCGATCGAGTGATTTGAGATCAATGTGATTCAAAAATCGGCAGGCCTGAAGAAATGAAATAAAAAATGTATTTGCATATAAACTAAAAAAACAACCAGCTGAAATAGCCGCAAGCAGAAAGATCTATAAATTTTATTACCATAAAGCATCACCAATGAACCTAATAATACTGAGATCAGAAAGCCACGAATGAGCCGACTATTAAACTGATACACACAGCGAACAGCAGATGCCAAATTTCGAAGTTACCTTGTGCTAATAAATAGGATGACTATCAGATTTCAGCAGAGCAAGTTATTACGATTTCCTTTTCGTTTTCCATTTGGAGTATATATCAACTTTTTCAGTTGTATGATTTCTTGATGTAATATTTTCTTTTCATTGTTTAAGGTATCCTTTTGAGTGAATCAAAATTTCATCGAACTGTAGTAGAAAATACTATTATTTGCTCTTGTTCAGCAGTTTTTGCTCTCAACAGTTCATAGTCATTTTTGTACTGTAAATTTAGGTCATCTGTTTGCCTTTTTGTTTCATTATAGCTACCTAGAGCTAATTCAGCGATGGGGGGGATTCTAAGTGGTAGATCACCTTCGCTTCGAGAGTGTGCTGAATTCCGCTCAAACTGCGGGTCTGATGTCCTGAATTGCTCGACTCCACCTTTTGGAAAACGATTGGGAGACCGTGAAAGTTGCTGATTAAAAGTAAAGTCGTCAGACTGGATCCAAACAAACAATCGTTGCGCTTGTTTAATAGCCTTGCTGTCGTCTTTCAATACTTCTTTAACGGTAAAACTCTTTGAATATAAGAGATATAGAAATTAACACTCAAAAAAAACTCATACTTTATAGTTTTTGGGAAGTTCCGCTCCTTGAACCAAAAGTTTCTCATTGACAGCAGAGGCTGGAAAATTTCCCTACATACAATGTAACATAATTGCATATCGAGTTCCTAACTTGCACTCTAATTTCAATTTGAATTTTTTCGTTTGTACGAAGTGCACCTCTGGTTGGTTTGATACTGAACATCTGAGGATTTGTTGACTTTATCTAACATCGATTGAAAGAAAATGTGTTTTGCATTTGGTACTTTAAAGGCAGCAGGTGAAGCCGAAATATTTTGCAATTCTAAATAGCCAGTTAGATTTGAAACTGCTCCTTTGAATATTATCTCATCTGAAGGCGAGATCTGTAGTATCCTTACTCCTCTTGTTGGAGCGTTAACGATATGACGTATGGATAGAGTGGTTACTTGCTATTAAATTCGTTTAGACGCATCTTTTCCTCCTGGTCAGTGTTACAAAAAATAGTTGGATTAAAAGTTGGCTAATTACAAAATAGTTTAGTTATTCCAACCAATTGAAAAAAAAAAATGAAAAGGAGTAGACTTTCTCTCAATAAATTCCATCGACTTGTAATCTACCTGTAATTCTCATGATTTCGCTGACTTGTAGCTCTGAAATGATGAATATCATTGCTGTATTACCCGGGTCTGGGTCTAAGCCATGAAATGAACTGCCACGATGGATACAAATTAATATCATATTTGTTTTAATTCATAAATAACTCTTGATTCTCTTCAGAAGAAAGGGTTAACGAGTCAGAAATATTTATATGGACTGTTTTGCCAAGCAGCATAAGCATAATAACAAATTTTATCAAGTAACAGCGATTTTGTTTTTTAACTATCAAGGAAACACAACAATGTAATTGAAAACAGATTCAGGTCATATCTTCTTCTGACTCTGTTAATTAGACTCTGAATTCGGATATTATGCAAGTAATTGATGAAATTATGAAATCTTATACTCATGGTTCCTCTAAATCCACCCAATCTCAATCATTAATATTAATACAAAAATCAATCTCTTCCTTATGATAGATATTGTGGAGTACCCTACAAACTCCAATACGCTTTCTTTAGCTGCGTCTTCTCAAGAATAAATTTTCCTTCTTTATACTTTTGAGCTTCGTCGTAAGCTTGATCCTACAAATTTTTATTGATCTATTGCCTATGATTTGCACTTTTAGTTTTTACGTATTTCCATCCGACGATTGTATGGCAGCCTTTACAGAACAAGTCACATATGACATGTAATCCAGAGAGCAAGAGCTTATCTTCTTTCGGTCCGGTACTCGTATTCACTCTTTCGAAGATATATTAATACATGCTAGTATGAGTTGCTAGATACACATGATTGAATAAATATGCCTTGCCTCCTCTCCCTCTGAACGCCTGAGAAGACATTTTACTCTTCCTCCAAAATAAATTGATCAATTACTTTCGAAAGAAGCTCCTTGTAACTTGTCAAGTGACAGTTACAGACGGCACATACATAAACGTTTTCACCTTCGATGTATTCTAGAAGTAGTTTTCCCATTGTAAAGGTATCCCAAGTTTTTATTGATCGTTCTCTGAGACAGGAAAAAAATAATCCCGAACTTTGATTTCACAAAGAAATAGCGATAAAAATTTTAAAAGAATTTGATAGAAAAACCGACTGAAAACTTTGAGGTCAATAACAATTGAGAAGATATGATGCTAATATGCAAAAAATTTGTTATGTCGCTCATAAAAATATGTGAATAAATGATAACTGTTTTGATTTTGCTAACCAACATAGATTCGTTTTATGACTGTAGTAAGAGAATTCGTTTGCATGCATTATGAACAGTTACAAAATATAGATATTACATTAAGATTTAAACAGGAAGCAAACATCTTTGTCATATATGATTATGGTTCTCTATTATTTCTCAGAGCCTGACAACAGAGGTTTTTCCTGGCAATTTTCCATTTGATATTCTTGTAAGCGAGCGATTAGGGCGTTATTCAAGATATTATGGAATATTGTGATTAGGAAGAACAAGGGACCAATTAAAACTCCAAATATGATATTAACCGTTAGATCAGTACTTTGAATGCATTGAAAAATTGCCCTCTGCTCTGGGGACATAAGTACCATAAACAAAAAGAGGAGGAAAAGTACCCACACTGCAATGTTGATCCATCTGGAGAAGAAGAGCAAGTTGATGCTCTTGAACCTCCAACCGCAAAAAAACAGGATTGAGGATAATCCAAAAGCAAAGAAAGGAGTTGAAGAAAACTCTGCGAGGAATTTCACCGAAGGTTCACATTTGTACCCCGGAGAAATGATAAGTAGCACACCAGTGCTTATTGAAAATAGGAATTTGATAGCTGCCCAGAAAGCTTGGCTACAATCTAAACAGGATTTGCATTTATTCTTAGCATTTTCATCTATTTCTTCTTTGCAAGGATCATACAATGACTCAGGTATCACTTTGTCTTCCGGGATGTCAATATTATTATGCTGATCTGCCATATACGCAAGGAGTCGTGGATCTAGATAGTAAAATTAGGTAGATCTTTTCAGTTTATTCCCAGAAAATGCAATAGAAAAATCATAAATTCTATTTTCGGTAGCTATCTGCATCATTATGTTAGCCTACTGAATTTTTTGTTTGCAGGAAAAAATGTGTGAAAGGTTCTTGAAGCCTGTCCAAGGATGAAATTCATCTCTGAGAGTGGCTGCAAATAGAAATGCTCTTGAACGAAGGGCTGAAATTGCATCAGTATCCTCAGTGGCATGTTGTTCTTTGGCGAATTTGGCATCGGGAAATCTTTTTAGAGCTCATATTATATGTAAGCCATTTCCGAAGCTAAGTTTTCGCTACCTTTCCTTGATCACATTATTTACTTATATTATCATAACATGGAAGAAAGTGCTAAAACAAACAGACACTCACAGAACAAAGATCAGGGATTTTCGCCGATTCTGTGGGTTTTCGAGAATAAAATGCCCTCAAAAAAGTCTCGGCCCAGTGATCTCTTTCAGAAGAGTCCTAGTCTGGACGGAAAACTTGTCAAAGCATCTCTTTGAAAAAAAATTGGCTGGTAAGCTGCTATTCAGAATCTCGAAACGAGAGAGAAAGACATCTAAAGAAGAAATTCCTTGTATTTTATTTTCTAAGAAAGCATTTAGTGTTCTCTTTTCAGTTCTACGTTTTCTATCTAATATTTTATTTGTCTCATTCATCGAAATTAATTAAAAAAACCCTAACAGAAAGTTTCAAGCAAGTTCTTTGGATTGAACTCAAAAACATCAGAGCTTTACAACACGATTAAAATGGCGTCATAGAAATACCTTTCGAAGAAGCATGAAGGATTTTGAGTGTCCCAAAGCAAACCACTCTACTTTTCAAACAGCGACCCTACTGAGAGAGTTTTGAAATCCAAGAGTTAGCAACATAAGAATAATCACTCGATGTAGGGATGAGAAACAGAATTAAACTTGTCATGTGAGCAATAAAATTCCTCTAAGGCTGCTGAAGAGAGCAAACCGCTGAGTATAGCACAAAAATTAGCAGCGAAATGTGTTTTTGATATGATTCATACTTTTTTATTAGATGAAAAATTCATCAGCAAAATTTAATCTGATGATGCATTAACGATTCTGAATATCGTGGGAGCAAATAAATTTGAAGCAACCTTCAATATTAACATTTGTCATTTAGGTATCAGCACTGCTGAATTGCACAGCTAAAAACTTTCTCCTATCGAAAGAAGTAAATGTTAAAGAAATTTCGTCAATAAATCGTTACGAGATGATATCTTGATGATAATGAACAAAAGTTGCCTCGCTGATTCTGTGACAGGTACAATTAATTATTGATATTGGATTTCTCTTTCATCTCTTTAATCATAATTCAGTGGGTTATTTCGTGCGCGTCAAGCCACAACCAGCAGGCTCATAAAATGTTGTCAAATTTTCAAGCGCATTGAGCCATCCCTTGTGGAGTATGGCATGGGAGCGTTGGATAACAATAGTAGTTAATTAAATAAGTTCTGAATTAGATTAAAATGAATTTTAAATGCTGACGATTTATCGGTGCCTTGGGAGGTCCATACCTTCGAACCTCCTTTTTTCACACATTTTGAACATTAGAATTACTTTCAATCTTCGAGCAATCTTGTTTCTGGGGGATTGTTGCAAATTAACAAAAAACTAATCAGTTTTTTCATAGCAGATTTGAAGAGCCTCATCGACTTCCCAATTTGACTTCTAAATAGCTAAATCGAAAGTTCAGTATAGTAATGCTCTGCTTTGATTCTGGAGTAAAGAGTCCCAGTTTCATTTTAACGTTGCTCAAGAGGTCTAAAAAGAGAAATGTATATTTATTGGTAGCTCTGAACATTCCACTTTCAGAATTTCCTGACCAAAACAAAAAAGGCAAACAGAGTAGGTTTTGCACGATAAAAAATTCAAATCTCCCTCGAGGTAATGTTGCACTCAATTTAGAGAAGGCTCAAAATTAATTTGTTCATCGTGCTCGTTTTTCAGAAATATTGAAAAGCAAATTTTCTCTCTGCCTAAATTGCATATTCATCAGGAAGCTCACAGATATTCAATGAACAGATCTGAGCCCTCAGGAGCTGTCGATGAAAATATTTCATGAGATTTTAGTTGGTAATGCCCATTTCTGAGAACTTTAGCGGAACCATACCGTCATGACACACAAAGCGTTTTTTAAAAAGCTGATCTGTTTTTATTCAGATAAGCACTCTTATTTGAGCAGCTTCTTACGATTTGAATATTAGATTCTCTTTTTTTTAAGCATTTCGCCTTGAGCACTGACCAGAAGTTCGATTAATTTTAATAAATAAAATCACAGCTAACAGCAACTTTCAAAATTTTATACAGACACAAATTCTATTTAAGAATTAGATGACCAATAAATTTTAATACGCGATCTTGAACTCTGGCTGTGGGTCGACTTCGTATTCTAAAGAAAACTTTTCGCTGTTGGCTTGCCATCTCAGCCAGAAACTCACCGATCTACAACCTTCTTAATTTTCAAACTCTCACAACTATTATCATCGATCCCAGGATCACGTCGCAGAATTCGCGGAAAAATCTCTAATCACGAATAAAGCTTCTCAACCCTCGTTTTGAGAGCTATACACAAGCAAACATAGGATATGGATTAGTGCTTTTGGAATTAATAAATTTTAGAAATTGAGTAGAATCTAACCAATGCAAAAAAAGTGATTTGATTTCCTGGCGTCACAATTAGTTTATTAATATCCTTTAATTATCGTTTCAATCCGATAACAGGAAATCCGCTTTGATGGTTTCACAAATGAATCAGACATTAGTCATCCTTGCGAACAAAAAAGCCTTGTTGTACATCAATTGGACCTCTAATATTAAGTTGAAATCAGACTGAGAATTATTGTGCTCCTAAAATGCACGAAAAGAATATAGAACCATAGAAATTCAATGTGGCTTTCCCACGGTAGCAATTCGAGGGGCTCCTTAAGCATCATTTGATTAAGTATTTCCTTTTCACGGGATGTAGCGAACTTATTCTCTCCTAAATTTTAAAAAAGAAATTATTAAACAGAAATCGGTAAAGGATCGCTGCCCTCAAAATTTTAATTAGATTTTATAAAATGTATATATTGCGGAGTCAATTTTTAAACTGGGTATAAAATTTTCCGTCAGTGCTTCCATCATCTGGATATAAAAAGCAAGCGATGACAGATGCTTATAATTAATTTCATTCGAACGATAACAAACAAACATATGATGAAGCGAGGAAACTCGATCTTTCTCTTTTCTCTTTTACTCTTTTTGGCTTTTGCCCCTTCTCAAGGTAATTAACCCACTGAAACGATTCGTTAAAATTTGTTTTAGTACTCGGATGCGCCACTGGCTGCACAAGTTGTAACAGCGAGGCCGCAGATAACTGCACGTTGTGTGACGTTGGCTATTACCCAGTCTATCCAGCCACTGACTGTGAAGGCTGCGAACCTCCTGAATTTAATGAAGGAGATACCATGCGAGTCTTTATCAATCTTACACAGAACTCAGTCACCTTCTCTAAAGTTGGAGACACAGGCAGCAGCTATACAGGATTTTTCCCCGATGCGACTGAAACCTTCTATTTTCTTTATATTGGTGCCGGAAACAAGGTGACTTACGACCAAGGTTTGTCATTCATGACTAACATCTGGCAATCTGGAGCGGTTTTCAGCACTACTGATAACTCAATCTCCTGCCCATCATGCAAATTTTACCACTCTATCATCGGTAAAAGTGTTGCAGTTGCTGGAGTTACAACTTTCGAAGCGACTCTAACATCAGTGACAACAGGTATCTGTATAGGACTTATCTATACAGGAGATGATCCTAGTGAAAACACAAACAATCAGATCGATATCTGCCCTGTATTCGGTGTTATTGATAACTCGGTGTTATACCCACCTGGTACAGTACCTTCATTCGGTTGCGAAGCTTGTTCCACTGGTTGCGCAACATGCAAAAACTCCAGCAGTACGCAGTGTAAAACGTGTCTCGAAGGTTATTACCCAAGCTCCTCAGACTGCTCTCTTGGTTGCACTTGCACGACTTGTGTCACGAACTGCGCGACTTGTGTCGGAGCTGGATACTCTGGCTGTACTTCATGTGTTTTCGGATACTACAACGACACAATCAATAGTCAATGCAGCTTGTGCGATCCAAACTGCGATGGATGTACAGGAGCAGGAAACACTCACTGTTCTGCTTGCAAATCTGGTTATTATCCGCAACCAGGAGCCCCAAGTACCTGCTTGAACACTTGTCCGACAGGCTACTATATATCGAGCGGCGCATGCACAGAATGCGACGGAAGTTGCAGTGCATGCACAGGAGCAGGACCTACAAATTGCAATAGTTGCAGTTCTGGCTACTATGCTCAACCTTTATCAACAAGCACTTGCCTGACAACGTGTCCAGAAGGATATTACAAAGATGACACCACCAAGGCCTGTAAAGCGTGCGACCCCAGTTGCAATGAGTGTACTGGAGCTGGCAACACCTTATGCTATAATTGTAACTCTGGCTACTATTTGCAGCCAGTAGAATCAGGAGAAACCACCTCAACTACTTGCAAGGATACCTGCCCGACAGGTTATTACAAAAACGATGATACCCACTCTTGTCCGTCGTGTGACGAAAGCTGCAGTGGATGCTCTGGAGGAGGAGACACAATGTGTACTGGCTGTAATACTGGATATTATCCTCAGCCTGGTACACAAACCACCTGCCGAACGACTTGTCCTACTGGATACTATAAAGACACCGTAAATTATCAATGCCTGGTATGCCATTCCTACTGCACTGCATGTACTGGTGGTGAAAATACTGCATGCTCTGCTTGCAGCTCCGGCTACTATTTGCAGCCAGTAGAATCAGGAGAAACCACCTCAACTACTTGCAAGGATACCTGTCCTTTTGGATATTATCGAAATACTGCCACAAATACTTGTTCTCCCTGTGATACAAGCTGCAACGGATGCTCAGGAGGAGGAGACACAATGTGTACTGGCTGTAATACTGGATATTATCCTCAGCCTGGTACACAAACCACATGCCGAACGAGTTGTCCTACTGGATATTGGGGAAAAAGCGACGATTATACATGTGTGGCATGCCACACCAACTGCAATGGTTGCACTGCTGCTGGAAATAATTCATGCTCTGCTTGCGCTTCAGGGTTTTATCCACAGCCAGAAAACGCGAATACGTGTTTAGATACTTGTCCTTCCGGATTTTATGCTGATGCCGATACCAAAAAATGTGAGTCATGCCATGCAAGCTGCGATGGATGCACAGCAGCAGGAGATGAGGCGTGTAAGAAATGTGCTTCACAGTATTATCCTCAACCTGATGCGGAGAACACATGCCGAACGTCTTGTCCTACTGGATACTATAAAGACGCCGAAAATTATCAATGCCTGAAATGTCACACCTACTGCACTGAATGTACTGGTGGTGAAAATACTGCATGTTCTGCTTGCAGCTCTGGCCATTATTTACTAGATGGTTCAACCACTTGCTCGAATGAATGTCCTTCTGGATATTATGGTAATACTACTACTCATAAATGTACTTCTTGTGATGCAAGCTGCGACGGATGCACAGGAGGAGGAAGCACCATGTGTTCTGCCTGTAAGAGTGGATACTTTTCCCACCCTGACAATCAATCCGCACCATACACATGCCAAACGACTTGTCCAGATGGATATTGGAAAGATACTGTCAATCATAAATGCGCTGATTGTCACACCAACTGCGCTACCT
>ENA-UOTX01000285-UOTX01000285.1-compost-metagenome-genome-assembly--contig:-NODE-285-length-56597-cov-18.408103_pt1 | contig 56597 bp, 45 predicted proteins | sample MGYA00238143_ERZ746982 | MGnify/ENA primary metagenome ERZ746982 (study PRJEB28758, sample SAMN06268862) | compost metagenome | isolation source: single cell | place: USA: California, Emeryville, Joint... | reverse complement strand
GTGGACTTTCCGTGATCGACGTGAGCAATGACGGACATGTTTCTGATGTTGGCAGGCTTGTCCATAATCTCTCTGATCTGTTCGACAGTGAAGTTGACCATCTTGTTTAGTTAACTAAAATGGATATGCGAAAAATTCCTAAAATGATTTATTATGATTATATTTGACATTGCGTGTATAAATACCTAATTTCCCAGAATCCTAATTAGGACATTTTAGAAAAAAACGTTTTTTCAATGAGCTGGTTATGCTTCTATCACAAAGTGTTCTTTATTCGTGTCATTTGAAGCATCCTGGATGCCAATAAGGCGAGGTAGGTGCGTTGGTGGGAGGGTTTTGGTGATGGGTTGAAAGAAAGGCGTCCCGACGGGAACAATTTTTGTCGTTAAAATCAAAGCTTAAAAAGCTTATTTCAGAAATTGAGTCAAAATTTATTTGCTTGAGAGCGTTGCCAGAAATTCATTGAGTCATCCCGCCTCGGAAAGAGATAGAGTGTTATGATTGATAGGTGGTTTGCGAGAAGACATTATTGATGAATGTGGGGGGAAAGAGGACAAATTTCTAAATTTGAGTTATCATCAGAAATATGTGCAGAAGTGAAAGATTATGTAAGAATCGGGGACTCCATGGGTAATTAAATGGAAATGGTTCATTAATGGCTAATATTATTGTGATAATGGAAAATATGATGCAAATTTTCAATAAATTGCTGAAATTTTTGCTCAATAACTAAAGAATCAGTAACTTTCTACAGGGTTAGGAGTTGCTTCAACTCCTAAAAAGTTATTAAATGTATCTGCAGTAAAGAGAGAGAAGGATCAGCGGATCATAGAATCAGCTGAATTTGTTGATATTTAATCGATACTGACGATTTATCGAAAATTATCGATTTGGAAAAAAAGTCGTAGCTAATTTAAGATACTGTAAATGGGCAGTCAATTTCAATGCATTTGTTGGGTTCTTTCGTTAATATGAAGAGGTCTTTGAAGTTGCGGTTTTATCGCTCACCTCTATCAATGACCTTTCACAATAAATTCAGCACGCATTCAAGATTTATTGCATTTCGAACTGTTTTGTGTGAGCAAGATCTGACTCACACGAGTTGAGTGCAACTTTCTGATATCCTTTTAGTTCTCTTAAGGTCTCGCATTGTTGATTTCATTAGGAGACAGTTTAGTTTAGCGACACAGAAAAAAGAAAAATGCGACTGATATGATTCAAGACTTATGTTTTGTATTATCTTAAACTTTTTTTAGTTAATCCTGCGGATTTGTGTTCTTTTTTTTTTTCCTATCATTTTACAGCGTATTCTTAACAACTTTCTTGATTCCTCGACTTTGAGGTTCTGAATAAGCGCAGACCACTAACACAAATGTCCTTACTCATTTCTCAATCTAATTCAACATCTTAATGTTGTGATATAGATTTCCTTTATGAATTTCGCACTTCAGCGTTTTAGCTGAGATCGTTCTCAAAGTAATTCTACAACTTAATGCTCATGTACATAGTACTTATATTGAGTACAATGAGTAACACATTATCATCAGTGTACCTTATGGATGGGAAAAAAATCCAGAAAATTACTATTCACTTTGCTCCTAATCGCAAAATGATTCACCGTTAGCAACCTCTTCCACTATTGACCAAAGAAAGAATCAAAAATCTGAAAATTAGAATATCATATTGCCGAATGGATCTAGTATTTTTTTCCTCCATCTCAATTTATTTGTTCGACTTGATCTGCATATCACCACTGAATCAGTTAAATAACACCTCCTTGAGACTAGGGTACTCAAGTTAATCCGTCAGTCAGTAAACGCGTCCTCATTTTTATTTAATTTATTTCCGTTGACTGTTTTGCTTGGTTTACTGATCAATCCAAATTTTTTACAATTAAGACTTGTAAAGCAATCACCTCAAGCGCGAAAACTTATGTAGATAAACTCATCTAAGACACAAACGTAACTGACCCTGGCCTTCATTTTCAACTAAACTCTCTCTGTTTATATTTGCCATTTAGAGTTTACTCCAGAGCATTTTTTTATTTAGTAGTCGTTTCTTTTGATTAATCATGCAAGAATCAAGAATAGAAAAACGGTTTTATTGTAATATAACCCACTCGAAACTTGAGCATAATTCCCGTTTCTCCCCAATTAAGCCACACATGCGTCTTAATACCTTACTTTTTGTCGTTAATCCTTTAAAATGATAATTCAAAAACTAATTCGTCGCAAAAAATACCAAATTTTTTCCAAAAAAACATGATAACGAAAGACCCTCGAGAAATATCCCTCATAGTCATGTCATATATGCCTATGACAGCGCTTTTCTTAATGATTAGCTTAATCTACACTGTCTATACAAACGTATGAGCAATTCGTCTTGACAACACTCTAATCTGTCTCACTCTAGACATACCTCATTGATACCATCACGGATAGCTACTCCTATAGCCAACAAGCTTCCATTGATAGCAAACCAACAGTGTTACTCATGATGCACACACTTACGACCTATTCGCAGTCAATTGCAGATAAATTCTCCTCCTTTGCTGATGTTGGTTCAACGCCAACACAGCGAAAAGGCATTGTGTTTGGCGTTATTATTCATATCTTGCTGGCCGCGTTCTTTATCTCGACCTACAGAGTCATGCACACGAAAGCCGGAACCGTCCCAGATGTAACTATGCCTTGTTAATGAATTAAGAATAGCATTCGATTCTGATAGGACTGGAACAATGAAACGGAAAAAGAGCTAAGCGAAGCTGTCGAAACAGAAAAAATTGTGCTTCGTAATATTAGAAGACAAGCGAGGAAACGTAAACAAGAGGAAGAACAGGCACTCCTAGCGGCAGCGCAGCGAGGAAACCAGGATGAGGGAGAATTTAAAGGATCATCAGTGAATATTCCTTCGATTACTGAGGAGGAAAACTCTGAAGATCCAGGTCGAGGATTTTCATCGCGACTGCTCGATCAAGGTCAAGGAGGATCTTCCAAACTCCAGGACGAACTAGATGAGGTTAAAATCGACATTGAGCAGCCAGAGCAAGCAGAGCTGGAAGCAGGAAGGCTCTCAAGTGATAAAATTCATCAAATTGCCGTTCTGAGCGCGCTGAAGCGAGGAAAAAAACGGTTCTGTGCTCATTGCCAAAAATTCAAGCCAGAAAGGACTCATCATTGTCGGCAATGCGGAGAATGTGTGTTAAAAATGGACCATCATTGTCCTTGGGTCGGGAACTGCGTTGGTTTCTACAATTATAAATTTTTCATGAACATGCTCTTCTATGGAGGTAACAGACTGCTTATCTCCCCCTAACTAACCCATGATTTGCAGATCTCCTTTTATTATTTATGGTAGCCACCTACGCTCAAGTCATCGGAGACATCATCTTCGATCCTACAGTATACATCTTACTTGATTGCTCTCTTATCCCAAATAGGTCTCTGGTTTTGTAGTGTACATCGTGCTGGTGACGTACATCCTTACGGTCTTACTGAGCTTAGTTCTGACATGCTTCTTCCTTTTCCATCTATGGTAATGAATGAAATGCTTTATATCCCTTAAATTTGAATTATATAGGCTGGTATTGAATGGAAAAACAACGCTTGAACACTGCGAGAAGAAGCCTTTGACGAAATACAACTTTGGAAAACTCCAAAATTTCCAAAGAGTCTTTGGAAGAAACGTGATCCTCTGGATCTGCCCTTTCAGTAAATTATTGTCATGGACTCATTCCTAAAATGAAATGTATTTATTAGGCCCATATACAGAAGGCAATGGAGTAGTTTTCAACTAATTTTTTTGTTTTACGTGTAAACCGTTATTTTAACTTGTAATTTAGCTGTCATTCTCAATGAGCTTTTTTTATATCTATGAAATTCACTTCAAAACTCTATCTCCCCTGTCTCTAAGGACTCCTTAACGTTTCTTTAACGGAAAAATGCGAAACTGAAATTTTCTATTTTTTCCATCGCGCATCAACAAAAGGCCTTTTTTGTAAAATAACTTCTCTCGATTAGACGAAAGTCGAAAAACATAGCTCTCTTTGCATGCAAAAGCTATTTATTTATTTTTGATTCTCATAGCTTGTGAAATAAGCTCTCCAAAAAAAAAAATTTTTTCCTTTCTTCCAGCTTGTGTTACAGGAATTATCAGTTTCATGGGCAAAACGTCAGTAAAAAATTTTATTCATTTATTGAAAAAGAGCTAATTTGAATGAACTACTTACAAATTATCGCCATATTAGCAAGTATCCTCGCAGTAGCAAACGCCTCTACCTGCGTCTCTCCTACTAACCTCCCACAATTCAACCCTGCAACGTACTGCGGAGATCAAGTTACTTGGAACGTTTCAACTGAAACCGTGAATAATGCTCACCTATACCACGCACGTAACCTTTTATCACCTGTTATTGTGTCTGAAGCACCCTTATAGAGGCTCAGGCCTTTTACTACCAGCTATATCTCTCTTGGAACGCCACTGAAGGGAACACTCCAAGCACTGATTGTCTTGCTATTGCAAGACAGGTAACATGCGCAGCAGTTTTCCCCATTTGTATCGATGGAACAGACGTAATCATTGCTATTCCGTTGACTTGAGACTAACCACATCCTATTATTTAGAGAAATGTAACCTGCAACTTCCTTTGCGAGTATATAAGCGATAGATGCACCTCAGACGAAGCATTCAATCTTGCAGTAGTCGAGCTATTATTTTGTCATTCTGATTAATATTGTTTTCAGTTCCCTGACTATTATCAGCATATCTGTGCTAATGTCGCCGAAGAAGATTGCGCTTTCGCAGGAGCATTATCTGTTAGCCGATTGATTGTAGCCATGATGTTATTACTTGTTTTCTCCATGGTGTTTTAACTAATATCTTCATGCTTTATCGTGGGAACCTTACTATCATGGGATTTATGATAATTTTATGAAGCCTGAAAGCAAATTCTAGAAGCCTGGTTTATCCTCATGAAATGTTCGAGATTCACTACAATAGTAATCACCACGAAAATGGGGTGATGAAATTTTACGTGAGTTGCTTACGTTGAAATAGTCTCTTTTAAGCGAATGCATAATATCAATGACCTTCATATCAAGGAATCAAATAAATTTTATACAACTCTCACGATTTTTGGATAAACCGTTGGAGTCCTCCTCAGTCAACAATATGTAAATTCAAAAATAAGGTATTTCAATTGATTTCCATAAAAAAACAAAACTAGCGAGAGAGAGAGGAAAAAAAAAAATCCCAGGAGAGAGAGAGCATTTCATGAAATATTCAACTAAATGCTATCTAGTGAGTTAGATACTGCTGCGTTATGACTGATGATAATTGAAACTATCTCTCAGTCGAGTCGATTGTTCTTATACGTTTCCTAGATGCCTGGAAACTCATCATCAAACTGATGCTGCTGGACACCATCAAAAAACTCATTATTATGCTCTTTGACAAATGCACTATAGTTTTTCTCTGATTTGACAGGTATGTTCGGTTGCAGGAAACCTTGTGCTGAATGCCCATGTTTTAACTGCAGATTGGGTAAACTGCCTAAATTTGAGTCGGGGTCTTGAAAGTAAGTTTGAGCTCGCCCTTTTCCGTAGTCTCCTCTTTGAAACCGTAGTTTATTGGGTCCTTTTTTGCTTGGCGAGGAATCTCCATCTGTTGCCATTCTTGTTCCAGAAAAGTAATAGCCACTGTTTTTTAGCAGAATTTGCTCTCCGCCGGCTGACCCATCGTTCCTTTGATGGATGAGATTCGTTTTATTTCTCACTTCAGGCGAGTCAGGCTCTTCAACGTTTTCTATTCCAATGGTATCGGTGTTACTCACGTGCTTAATATCGCTCCGATGGAAATGATTAGAGCCGTTTTGACTCAGAATATCTTTTGTTTCCGCTGTCGGACCTGTCTCATCTTTGTGGATAGGTTTCAGAAGGTCAATTTGCTCTGCTTGCTCGTGTTCTTGTTCTTGGTTTTGCTGAGGAGAGTTCTTGTCAACTGCTGCAGCATCATTTTTGTTCTTCTTCATTTGTTTTTCAAAAGACGTTTCTTCGATAGCTTTGCTTTTTCCTTCATTTTTCTCTTTTTCCACATCCTTTCCACCTGCATCTGGCTTCTGAGACACTGGCTCAGTAGTCTTGCTATTATTTTGATCTAGAGTTGGATTCTTCTGTTCAGTAGCGTCTTTGTTAGGGTGCTGAACTAACCGATTGAGCGCATTCAATTCTCCTTTCTGCTCTAACAGCTTTTTGTTCTGACTTAATCTAGCCTGGCGCGAGAGTCGTTCCCTTTCCAAATTCGGTGATTTTTTATATTCTTCTGGGGTCATTCCATTAGAACCAGAGAGTTCTCTCAGCGAGCCCCTCACAGAAGTGCCGGTTCCTCCTATTCCTTTGAGTAAATCTAATCCTAAACGCGGTTGGTGTTGTTGTAACATGTGACTGTGTCCAAGTAGTTGGTTCTTCTCTTCACTGCTAAGATTATCGACGTCTTTTAAAAATTTATGGTTCAATAGAAAGATGACGTTGCCTCTCTCCTTAGGATTGATTCTAATAGCAGCTACGGTTACGAATGGAGGAATTAAGCATTTACTTAAAACAATGATCGAGAAAATCTCTGCAATCATTGGATATATTCGGCGGGTAAGGAGGTGGTGTTTTTGTTTTTGCGATTTGGATCATCGTCGCCATCTGATTGCCTCCACTCCACGGAGGCTTTCCCGTCGCCATTTCAATGAGAACGCATCCTATGCTCCAGATATCGGCGAAACGACCAAGACCTCTTTGTGTGATCACTTCCGGAGCCATCCAATTCGCAGTACCTGAAGAGATTAATCTCAAATACACGCTGACTATCGAAATGAAAATTACCTTTGAGAGAGTGCAGAGCATCTCCTTCCAACAAATCCTTAATCTTCTTCGCACTACCAAAATCAGCGAGCTTGCAGACGCCAGTATTATCAACGAGAACATTTGCACCTTTGATATCTGCTCAATCAAGTTATCGAACCTAAAACGATTGAGGAGCAGCCCTACCTCTGTGAATGATATTTCTCGCATGTAAATATTCGAGTCCCTCGAGAATTTGTTTGATATAAATTTTGATAATCGTCTCATTGAATGGTCCATACTTCCCAACAAGGCCTGCGATCGTTCCGCCTAATTATTATTCCGATTAAGTCAAATAGTATTGGAAATCGAATATCACCTGCGACGTATTCAAGAAAAATATTAAAACTTTCCGTATTTCTTGTTGTTCCAATGTATCTCACGATGTTTTTATGAGTAAATTCACTCAACAGGTCCAGCTCGGCTTCTAATGCATTAATTTTCTAGCATTGAAATTAATAATCCCAGTTTTTGCCATTTAGCTTACATCTTGAATAATTTGGGAGCTCAGTCCGCCTATGTGCACTTGCTTAACAGCCATAATCTCGCCATTGTCTCGATTTAACCCAAGGACTACTCGCCCGAAGGAACCATTTCCTATTACTTCAGCTTCTCTCCATCTAATTGAGATCCGATGATATTCTTGTGTCTTCAAGTGCTTTACCTGATTTTCCTTTGCTTTGGCTTGGGTTTTTCACCTTGCTGTTTTTCCCACTCTCGATATTCTGGATATTTTTGAATAATCGCGACTATATCATCACGAGTGAAGTAGCTGTCTTTATTATCTTTAACAATTATCTCCTCTTCTTCCTATGCCGAAGATCAATACAGTGTTAGGTTTAGGAGATTACAATTGTTTGAGGAAGATCAGGTAAAGATTCTGGAGACCAACCTGGTTCAGGTTCTCTTTCTTTCTCTTTTTTGATTTTCTTCCCGGAACCACAGAGTTTGCCGCATGCGTTTCCCATTATGTTATCAGTGTGATATGAGTTAGTTTTTGATAAAGAATAAATGGTTTCTCTATTATCTCTGGAATGAGGTTGTTGAGTTCCCCTGTGATAAATAGAGTTAATTTTTGCTATATCAATAAAACTCTGCTTAATTTTCGACTGCAGATTGGGATTTTAAAATTATTTTGAGTATTATTTTGTCATGTAAGGAGGGTACAAGCGAAGAATGCTACCATCATCATCATTTTAGCAGGTTTATTGATTGCTGTCAGTCCCTTGAAGACCGAGTCTTCCGGAGAGATTCCATTGTAAGGCAGCAGTTTTTGAACGCTTTTGTCCTATCTCATAACTCTAAATCTCATTGATATTCCCAATAAGTTTAATGATAGCAAATAGAGTCCAACAACTGAGTTAATGCTCTACTGCATTATTGCTGGCAGCTAGAGAATAGAGAAAGAAAAGTTTGACTTGAGAAATACTAAACTATGAAGCAATTTTGATTAATGAATGGAGAGTAAAACTTATTCAAGCCAGAAAAAGCAAGAAAAAGGTTCAAGTTTTCCAACTAGAGTGTAGATTTCCGATTTTCAAGACCTGTAAACATAAAACACGATTGACTTCGCTCAACCGCAACACTGTATCGAAATTTTCGAAGGTGATGCCAAACTAATGGCTTATCAAGTTGTTTAATCATCTGTTTAGCAGAGGTGGGCACAACACGTTAATCATAAAAATAAGCCCCACAGTCATAATAGAATTCTTGCTTTCCAATATTCTGGATCCCATTAGTTAATTTTTCTGTTAAGTTCTTCATAAATAATTCATCTCATTGGTAGTTGAGAGCATCATGTTGATAATTCACACCTTGTATTGCTTTCAGCAGCGCGACCCCTTACCCACCATAATTTTGATTGAATGGTCACTCTCCTTATAAGAAATTATTTAATTAAATGGCGTCTTCTGAACGAAAGATCATCTGCTTAATTCGAGCTGATCATTCCTGGAGAAAATTTAACAACCACTTGATGATAGACTAAACTTGTTCTTGATAAATATTTCCGAAAATTAAGATGTCTCAGGCCTTTTGCCATATTCTTATGGTTTCCTTCGTATTCAATTATTCGGTCAGATATTCTTATATGAATAAGATAGAAAATAGTACTATAAGTGGTTAACTTTCACTCATTTCTTTCCAATTACCTCCTAATTTTCTTTAGTAAAATTAGGTTGCCTAGATCTATTTCTATTTCCAAAAAACAAAAAATTCACTCTCTTCCACAATCAAGCTATTGAATGCTTTTGTCAGACCTCCACGATGGATTTGCCTCGCCCCATATCCCGTTAATTTTGAGCAGAGATGAATTAGAGTTATTCGCGTTAATTTTTATTTTGAAAAGGGTCCTCTTTCACAAGTGAGACCAAAAACAATGAAAAAGAGCAACAACCCAAAGAGACCGCAGATTAGCATCCAATTTCTTGTAAATTGGGAGTAGGTTGACTGTGGTCTTCTATGTGATGCTGAAAGAGACGACATTAATAAATATTCCAGGTTTCTAGAAGATTGTACGGTCGTGACTTCTGATTCAAAATACCAGCCTTCTAAGTTCACTCTACGCTCCTGAATTATGGAGTTTTTCGTCTCGTTTTCAGTAGCAGGTGCACTATCTCGCTTATTGGTCAATTCATCGATCGAGACTCTCCAATGGTGGTATCCCTCGTTTTGCATCGTTGTAGCCTTTCTTTAGTCGCGGTTTAATTAGAATTCTTCTTGAATTGATTGATGAAACCATTTTCTATCAGTTAGATAAATGAGACGTTGAATCAGTACATTGCGGAAATTCATACTGAACTAGTAATTTCAGTGGGTAGAAAGAAACATAACTTCTAGGACAAGGCGAACATTTCTTTCGTTCTCTTGCAAAAGTATCAAAATTGCATGACGAAAAGCTCCCAGAAACTTCAATAGGAGGTGGAGTAAGCGCATGTGCGCCAAAAACTGGTGTGTTGAAACTTTTGGGACTTTTCTAGTAAGATAAATTTCTTGAATACAATCGGCTGTTTGATTTCATATCAGCCTTAGAATTGATTATTTTACTTTTTTTGGTTCTTTCCTCGCCTTAATGTTCGCTCAGTCCTTCTTATTTACCAGTAAAATCCTCTGTTGAATGAATAGAGCTTGCCGGAGATCCTTACTGCGTCTGAACAATGCGATTTTACAATTTTACTATCAACAGGAGAAATCAATATTTCAGAGGGTTATTCCTTATGAATTTATGAAATTCGTGGAAACACTAACCTATCTACCTCTAATATTATTAGTTCTCTAATAATCAAAACACTCAATTTACTTAGTCTGACAAAAGCAATGTTTTCAAAAACAATAGCTATTGACTTCACTCTTCTAATGTTTTTTGCGTTTCTTGATATTCATCATTTAATTCATATGAACTTATCCTCTTCCTCTACTGAAACAACCGTTTTTATTGACACCGCACACACACACTTCGATACCAAAGCGGATTACAATACACAAAATTTGCTATAAGAAAGACATTTTAGTTTTCTTGCTGTCCTTTTTCGTATCCTTTTTGTTAAGTTTATTCTCCAATTCAATCTTCTTGTTGATTTCGCTGATATCTTCAGTATAGTTCTCAGCCACTTCACATAAATTGCCATGAATATTCTCCGAAAAAAGCCACTTTATTTTTACCTGAAGTAGCGAGATCCTCGGTAGCCGGAGCCACAGTGATCTGCTCTGGCTTTCTCTTTCGTCCTGCTCTTTCTTTTTCTTCGAGCATTCTCTTCTCATTCTCTTGAATTTCTAATTGTTACACGATAAACATTCTGAAAAAAAACTCCCATTGAACTTACTCTTGTATTTTTGCGTCGAATAAGTCTTAAAGAAATACTTGCCTGCGGCTTCAAGGTCAAAATCAGCGATTTTCGTCTCCAAATTCTTTGAAATAGCCATTAGAACCTTATTATGAGAATTTCTTCTTACGATATCCTTGACAAGATGCTTCCAATAATCCTCGCCGTCCTCTACCCTCGACCGATAATTTCCTCTCTCTTTTTCGTTGAGTCGTTTGAGATAGTCCGCTTCTAACTCTTGGAATTGCTTCTTGATTAGATTCACTCTCATTTCCATTGCTTTCAGCGAGCACAAGAGCGGGTTCACGAGATCCTCGGTAAACACCTCAAAAGCTTGTCCATCGTTGACCTTATCGCAATAGAACTCCCATCTGAATGGGTAAATGTTTATAATAGTATTTATCTCAAAAAGCAGGTCATCGCCCTAGGAGAGTTAGAGACCGATCAGAGGGAAACGCCTTCGAGCACGGGTACCTCAAACTGGAACTTATATTCTGCTTGTTTATCGAACGAAGAGATCGGAGGCTCAAGCAACTCGAAAATTCCTTTGAGACTCGTCGTGTTTATCGCGGGGTTGAACTGCCTTTTCTCGCTGAGCACCGTGTCCTTATCGCCTTTTCTATACCATACTGTTTTCATGTCGGTAATCACTGAAGAAGAGGAAATCTATGTAAAGCTCGTCTCAGAGGATAAGTACTTAAATAATAGCATTCGTCTTTGATTCCGCCTTTGATTAAAAAAGGTGTCTTTTTGTCGGCAGTCCACCAAATAAGCTCTGTTATGCGAATGATTATAAGCAAAGAAGAGAGTTTGCTTACCTTTGAAAGTGCCAAAATCTTCCAAGGATATCTTAGCGGCTCGATGCATTTTGATTTTATTTTTGAATAACTTACAACAATAATTCAAAATCCTGCATTTAAAAAGTGAATCAAATCTTTTTAAAAATCCCACTTGGATAATAATTTCGTTAGCGCGTGATGTATATATTTAAACAAGGCTGGGAGGACGTGTTACGATCTTCTCACTTATATAATGACGGTGGTTTAACAATTTAGTCAATGATGCTCTGGAGTTTATAAAATTAATAATATATCTATCCAAGCTAATTTGGCCTTGGAGATTCAGCTTTGTCGGCCTGTTCAGGTTTAGGTTCCTTATTCTTTTTGACCTTTGCGATTGACATCGGGATATCTAACTCAACTCTTTCAGGATATATGACCTCCTTTAGCACGTTCGAAAGCAGCTGTTGAACTATAGCAGCAACCTTGATGAAAATTATGAATCTCATTGCTTCTTTTTGATAGGAATACCTGAGGGATGTGACCAAAGAATTTTTTATTCTCGCCGTATTCAAGGTCAATATGGCAGGAGATCTTCGGTTCCTCCACGAAGCATAGCCTATATACGGAACTTAGAATCACAAAAGAAAAAACAAATTTCTACCAACTGGCGCCAAATTCAGTTGGCACGAAGCAGACTCTGAGGGTTCCTTTCAACTGTTTAACGGCGACTCTCGCATGCAATGGAGTTGGTTGCACCTTCACGGAGGTCAGTAAGAGGAAAAAAAGGAATGAGAAGCTAGCTACCCAGTTTTTAATTTCGACTTGAGCTTCTAGCTCCAGCAATATCGTTCCTGTATAGTCGATGTCTATATCGTACAGAAACTGGTTCAAGCAAGCTTACTTCAGTTCAAAGTAGAGAGATGATACCTCGTATTTATCGCAAGGAAGAGAAGTTATCTTCTCGGCTTTAGGGAAATGAGGCTCGAGCTAAGCAAGAATGGTAATTTAGACTGAACGGATAATAATTTTACCGCAAAATCTAAGACTTTGAAGCCGGAAATGTATTCGTCTTCTAGATCTTTCAGCTCTTTCAACAAAAGTTTTTTCATCATATGCTATTTTATGAGTTTGAACCCAATGAGACCAGGAGGAGATTAGGATTGTTGATTGTTACTCTAAAATAACCGGAGACACTCCAATCTATTGCGAAAATGTTCAATAATTTATTAAACCATTCAAGTTCTGTGATTTCTTGTATCTTTTGGCCATTTTCTCCTTTCGGCATCGGCTTTAACTTTTTCTTTTCGAAAACATTCGCTATTATTGGAAATCATATCCAATGGAATTTACTTTGGGCTCGCCTGGTGAACTGCTGCTAATTTCAGCCTCTAAATTAGCAGAAACCTCTGCCTTTTCAGCCATCGGAACAAATGACTTGGTTGTCTTATGCTTTCCCTCTGAGCCAGGCTCCTTACTCTCAGGACTGCCACCGGTTGAGAGCCTCTTCTCTCCTCTGACAGTGAGAATATCCGCTAATAATACGCAAAATTCTTATAAAGGTCTTCTAGTTTTCTGAAAAATACCTTCAGCGATAAGCGCACTGAGTCTCTCTTTATTCGCATCATTCAAATCCAAATAGAGGTAAATCAGTTTCTTTTTCAGTTTGGAATACGTGTCTTCTATCTTAAAAATCGTATCTGCATGTGCTTTATCTCCAGCTGCTATTTCTCGCTAACAAAAAGATCTCACACTAGTCAAATAGGGCAAGCATACCTTGAAATTTTCGGCTTCTTGATCAATAATTTTTTCATCAACCGGCCCTTTTTTAAGGTCCCTCAAGATATGCGTGAACCTCTTCAGAGCTTGGTTGTAGACCGTTTCGCAGTGCTTTGTATCTTTGTCGATTATTTTCAGAAAATCGAGCAGCTCGCGATGGCTCAATACAAGTTTCTATGATAAATAAGTCCTTATTACAACTCCTTCCAAGCAACTTACTTCAATCAGTGAAAGGCGAATTCGATTGGAAAGGAAGAAGTTATGTTTGAAAATCTTCCAGATTTTGCCAAGTTCGCTGTTGTCAAGATTCAAAAAATTCGAGTTGCATAGTGCAGAGCTCTCGTTTTGATACTGCTCTTCAATCGTGATCAGCAGACGGAGAATAGCCTCAATATTTTTTCCAGTTTTTATTTTCTCTGCAAAGGAAATCTGATGCGTCGCCAATCGCTGCGCTGCTGTGTCAATTATATGTTTAATATGATCATACGAGTATTTCTGTGTTTGAGTAGGGTTTTTCAAGATATCGTCCGTAGTTTTGCTTAAGTCTGTTTCATGCTTATGTTGGTTGGGAAGCATCGTCATCGCGCGTTTTTCAGCGTCATGTTTTCGCTTTATCTCTGAGTTAGTCGTGTATTTCTTGGTTTTAACATCCAATGATTCGATTGTTCTGCTCGTGAACTCAGTTCCGATATCCGCCGTTGAGGCTAATAAACATTTTACATCACTTTCATTAAATGATTGTGCTTACTATCCTGTCTTTCTTCAGGGTTTGCCTCATCGTCCACATCCTCTTTTAGGACTTCCTGTTTGTGCTGGTCTTCTTGTTTTTCTTCTTCGTGCTTATCTTCCTCCTCATGTTTTTCTTCCTCCCGCTTTTTTTCTGGGGTGGTGAGGAGCTCATTAACCGAGGAAATCAAGTTTTCAAAGGAGAGGTCTATATCAGCTAGGTTTTCCTCCAGAATGGAGATCACCGTGCGCATTGTATGTCTGAATACGTCTTCTCGCTGCTCGTTCCATGAGGCAACAAAAGCCTTTATTTTCTCATTTTCTGCGTTAGCTTTGGCTCGGGCGTCCTCCACCTGATCCTTTGCGTCTGCGAGCTTATTTTTGATCGAATCGATCTCCTGCTTCATCATACGCGCTTTGATTTCGAGCTTTAGGAGAGCAGTAGCATCTTCCTTCTTTTTCACAAGGTTTTGATACTCAGCGAGCGCCGTTTCCAAATTCTTCTGCGCGGTCTCATAATCAGTAATTGTTTTCGTATAGTTCGCATAGCACCTTTCGTACTCATCCTTGTACTTCTTTTTCGACTTCTTAGCTTCGACATAGCTTTCATGATATTGCTGATTCAAGCCTATGACTAGGTCAATAGTCGCCTACACAATCAATATATATATGAATAAAAGCTAAAAGGAAGTTTGTGCTACCTTTTCGATGCTGTTGGAGCATTCTAACGAGATGTTGCCCACTGCGTTAATCGTGTTCCTTATGACCCGCCACTCTGGCAAGATGATTTTTTCTTTTTTCACGAGCTGTTCTCCAAACCTCTTCACAAATAACGCTCTTTCTTTCACTCCGAGATCAGCGGACGCAATCTGCGAGTTCTCATGCAGACTATAATCAAACAGCCCTTCCTCTTGCGAAAAAATCGACGACGATCCTACTCCAAGTCCTTTGAGACCTTTCCCGTAGTGCTTATCTGAATTTGAGATCGTCTTCAATACTTCCAAGAAGCCATTGATCTGCGCAACGAAACTTTTATGATGAAGCTTGTTAAAAGTGACTTTCTCGCCTATAAGCGCCTTCAACGACGTCTTTTCTATAGATGATTTCTTTGAAGAAGCTTGAGTCGTGATCTCTGCCTCGCCTCCAGTTTTTTGGTTCGGGCTTCTTTCTCGAGATGGAGCCTTTTGTTGAGCCTCAACTGGAGGCTTGAGCGAGTTCCTTTCCTCTTCTGGAGGTAGTTTAATCTCTTCGCTTTGAGCTGGCTGTGAAGTTTCAATGACTTCTTGTACAGGGGTTTCTTGAGGATGACGGAATTCATGGAGTAATTGGGCATGCATTTCTGTAAAAGAATTCTCAAAAAATATTGGTTTTGGTTTCTTTTTAGGTGGAGGGTTCTTTTGCAAATATGCATCAGGAGCTGGTTTCAATTCTGACCAAGCTTTTAATTGATTTATGACTATTTGGGAGGTAAGAGAGAGATAATATGGTGGGAAAATTACCAAATTCGTAGTCTAGGACTGCCTTTTGTTTGGTTGCTGCGCGAGAAAGTGCGATGTACAACAAAATTGATTCGAGGAGCAACGGAGCGAGTATTCCGAGGAAATATGAGGCGTATTTGGTCCTCATGAGGTTTAGAATCAGCAAAAGTGGGATGGCAACGGACAAAGCGATGAAAATATGTTTAGAATGCACTCTTTTCTTGATTTCGGCGAGGATTTCTTCCATAATCTGCGCCATTTAACAAAAAGTATTTATTTCCCTTCTGCTAGCTTTTATTCTATGCTGGATGATAATACCGTTCGAATATTTATTTGTATATCGTGTCGAAAGGATAATTACTCCGATTTAATCGGAATATTCTAAATGAGATTCTCTCGTCTCAGCACTTCTAATCTAGCTAATGACAATCCATTCAAAAAGCCTCTGGATCGAGAAAGCTAAGATATTATCTCATCTTTAGTATTGAACTGCAATATGCTTTGCTACAGCAATATCTTGAAGATAGTAATACGGAAAAACCGAAGTTGAGGCACAGTATTGATGGATTGGAAGTAATACTCTGGTCTACGACTTGGAGCGCTGTGTTCATTTAAAAATCAATTTAATTTTTTTTGAATAGGGAGTTCTTAAATTTTCGGGCAAACTTCCTTATCTAATCCCAATTCAATTTCAAACCTTGTGGTGTAAAATGCGTTTGCGTTTTATGGTAGAATTACCAGAAAGAAATATATCCAAAGTAGAATCGTTCATCCTATATGTAATTAACTATGATTTGGATATATCCATAGGGAAAAGTCATTCATTGTGGAAATTTGGTGGATCTTAGCGAGGTTATCAAAAGAAAAATTAGAGCGTTTAGTGAGACTTTTTATTGTATATAGTAAGGCTTTTAACTTCGAAAAATGCAATTTGATACTTGAACCAGATATAAAGACCAATCGAATCTGCTACTCTAAATAAACATTGCGATTGTTTCGAGAAAAATTTTGCATCCGCTTGTATATAACTTAGGATTAATAGCCCAGTAACGCTTTTTGTCGAGCGCTCATTTGACTCTTTGTGTCAGTCAGTCCTGCGAGGATGGTGTCCTTTTCAATGAGCTAAAATAATGAGCGATGAGCCAGATAGATGCATGAGTGCACATACCAAATTTCTATATTTTAAATCGAGTTGTCCTGCCCGTTTAATCGAAATGCCAACTTCTACCTTCAGTTTTTCTCTTTCTTTCTAAATTTTTCAAGTTAATGGTTCCAATCTCTGACTATTCTTCTTACAATTTCTTTTGACAGCTCCTGCTTCATCGATGAAATCATTTTTTTCAATTCAGCAATAGTTGCCTTCTCACTCTTGATGTTTTGGATGCATTCCGCCTTCGCTAATAGATTCTTTTGAATATCCGCATCATACTAATCCATTCAAAAAATTTATGCCATAATTCTCTCAAGGACACATACCTCAGCGCATTGCTCTTTTTCTAATTGCTTGGATTTCTCGATCAACCTTCGCTCGCATCGTAATTTCTATAAATTCGTTAGTAATTTCCAACGAAATAACCTTGCCTCAGAGTTTTGGTCAAGTTTCACGGAATCATTATACCACCTCTCATAGAATGAACACACAGTATTAGTGTTTGAGTCTGCTTTGAATTGATTTTTCTTAATCTAACAGCAATTGTAAGAAGGAGGCTTCATGAACTCTACCTCTGAAACAGCAGTTTTGAGCTTTTTCTTCTGCTTAAGTTTTTTCCCGAGTTCCTATTGAAAACACAAAAATATTAAGAGCTTTAGTGAAATTTTCACGCACGTTTTTGTAGAGGACGAGCTCGTTGATGCTTTGTCCTACCATGGAGTGTGGTCTCGGTGAAGCCTTTGGACTTAAATAATCTGAATTTGCTGATTTATAAGGTTTGAGGATGAAAGCCTTCTTTTCGGACAAGCTCGAAGAAGGTCTCAACTAATGTAAATAAAGGCTATCTTTTCATATTAGAGCAGACGATGTTTACAGGGTCGAATTCACGATTGAATGACTTGTTTTTGATAGGATGGAAGGGGTTCTGCGGCTCCGGAGAGAGAAATCGATCAGTCAATGAGCCTCCGTATGTATTACTGGGGTTATAGGAATGTATTAGTGGTTAGTTGAAGGAATATGAGGTACAAGCGCAAGGGACGCATCATTTTATTTATCTCGTTCTCGAGCTCGGGCTGAGAGAGCTTGGCTGGAGAATTACTGATGCTAAACTTCGACCTCCAGCTCTGTCTGGGTGGAGTTTCATAGTCGGACTCCGCGGTGGGAAGTCTTTGGTGGTAGCTTTCAGAGTGGCTTTTATGCATTAAATTGGTATTAAATTTATTTCACTTCACAATTTGTTGGTTTTAAGAATCAAACATCTTGAAGTGATGGAATATCACGCGTGATAGGTTGAAGATATGCTGCCTAGTTGATAATACGGGCTGTCTATCCTTTGCGTGTGCTGGGTTTGTTATTAGAGATGATTTGTGCGGATACATTTCAACTGATTGAAACTTCAATGATTTAACTTGAGGCAATTAATTTTAGAGAACAATTTATGTTAAATCTTTTGAATTGATTATGCACGTCGCTAGAGGACATTGCCCTTGAATGATGTTCCGAGTGCCAAGATAATAAGATGATGTATCTCAACAATGAAAATATGGATTCTAAGGTACTTCATGACGATGTGGATGTTACCACAATACATTAATAATCAAAAAGTTCCTTGATGAGCGACGAAGGAAAGTGGAATTCGAAACAATTTCTGTTTTCCATGAATCTACAGTACTTTACATTGATGGGAGGTATAAATAATTGCATTCATTAGTCAATTTATCAACACGCAGATAGCAGAGGAAATAAGTTAGATGCCACGCACGATGATAGTATTCATGTTCATTATGTTTGATAATGCTTACATGATAACTCATTGAATGAATGCTTAAAAAGAAATGGCAGCAAATTTTGCGCTGTATTTTGAAGGGCTGTTACAATGAAATAGTCAGGCCGAAGAGATTTCTTCTAGGCTATTTCTTCATTGATTTGAAATTTCTTTAACTGAGCTTTGCTAGGAGCTTCAAAATGAGTCGATTTATTTACGGTTTGCATCAATCCAGTATGCTACGATTTCGCATCTTCTGAGAATCGGATTCACTTTGGAAATCATAATCTTCATGAACGCAACTGTTCTTTTCAAAGCATTAATTCGAGAGAGAGATGATAGATAAAATTTTATTTGGATAAAACACCCTCACGAATCTGATTTGATTTTTTAAACTTTATGACTGAGAAAATTGGACAGACATATACCTTTCCTAAACGTCGACTGGCTTTGAAAAACGAACACGCCGTACCTTCCCGGTTCCATGCTTCGGTTCCCTTTACTTTAGAAGGATTTTGTCACAGATTTCCAAAAAACTCTACATCATAGAAGCCGGGACTTCGCATACATTCTGCGATTTGAATTTTACGTTTAGTTTTGCTGTAGCAAACCCGATCACGAGATTCCACAGCAGCTGTTAATAGGAAAATAAAGATTCTGGCGTCAGCGATTTGCCTTTGTTCTGCAAAGAATTTTTTCAAAATCTCTTCGCATTGACTCTTCTGATTTTTAAAATTTAAAACATTTAAAATATGGGCTTGTAAAATATCAGAGTTCGCAAGATTGAGCTGATTAATTTTACAATGGTATTCAAGAGATTGAAGTCAAGATCTTCCTTTGTTCATACTCTTTCCTTTGCGGACTAACAGAATGAAAACATCGTTAATTTTTGGGTTGTGATTGATTTTGGTGAAAACTTGGTAAACGAGGAGTTGTTTCTGAGATTTAACAATATTGATTCATAAAGACAATCAAATTGAAGCACTGCTCGCAGAATTAATCACTTTTTGAATGCACCAACGCGAGTATATCTTTTTAATTAGCTATTTCTCTAATTAATAAAATCATAGCCAACGACTAATATTCGCTATTCCAAAATCCAGATCGAACTTTCGGGCTCTTGCTCAGAGTTAGAACATTATCCTACTTTGCTTTGACGAATTTCAACTCCATAATTCGTGTCTCAGAGAAAGTTGCCTTCCCTTCCTCCTCAACAGGATTAATTTCAATGGCATATGACTCTAATACATAAATCTCTAAGCACTAGCGTTTCAATTTGGGTCTCTGTACTCTTTCCATCGTCTCAATCGACGTTGTTCCTTTGGGATCGTGGACTAAATAAATCCGAATTTAGATGTCCGGCTACTAGCCTTGAAGCTTGATTGTAAAATAAGTCTATCTAGTTGAAAACCTAATTACTTTTGGATGGTTTCCTAGATACGGATGTATGAATGAGTGTTTTCTTTTTAAACCAGTTAACGAAGTTTTTTTTTCAAGGATAACCAGGAAAAATCGCTAAATGAATGTTTTGGAGACTTAATAGATACAGCATGCTCCTTGCCCCTCGAACTGCCATGAATAATACTAGGCGTAACCTCTCTCCAGCTCTAGGAAACAGGAATCAGATTGGACATTGCAGCTTCTTCCGAAAGTAAGGGTGGAAGAACATTTTTCTTTGCACGATCAATCGATTAATTTTGTTTAGTCAATAAGGAACTCAGAATCCAAAACCGCGTTTGGAGCAATAAAATTTTCAAAAATTTTTAAAATTTTTGAATCAATATTATCGGAGTTTTTGTAAATTATTTTCTAAATACATATTCCTGATTCGTAAAAAGGTTTTAAAAAGCTTTTAATTCGAACCAATTTCTTTTTATTATATTAAATTATTTCAATAAGTTATGGAGCGGCACTCAAATCCACAGTCTTTTGGAAATAACCAATTCAACAAGTCCGACCCAAGCTCTCTATGGATGCGCTCTGAGGAGCTGAAGCAATCTTCGTCAGCTTCACTCCAGTTGAACTCCTCAAAGAATTCAAGATTGAGCGATACAAGTTCACAAGGAAAGCCCATAACCACTTTAAAAAAGAACAGTTCGACAGTTTCATCAAAGCAAAACTCGAACTCAAACGTAAAATCCACAATGTTAAGCATTCATTGGAATACTAATCTCACCTAGGAGAAGAAGGTATTGGTGCTTGATCTCGATCATACACTTATCTATGCGATAAAAGACGGAATGGGCAAAGACAGAATTACCGTACAAAATCCTCGAAATTGAATAAGCTGAATGAGTTAATCATTAGATCAAAAAACAAGATGAGACAATAAAATATGAAATCAAAAAGCGTCCAGGCTTGGCAGAATTCATAGAAACAATGTCGAAATACTATACCTTGATAGTTTATACCAGCGCCGAAGCACCAGTGAGCATAACCTTGTATGAACAAAACAGTGAAAATTATTTCTAGTATGCAGAGAAAGTGGTCCAACTAGTTTTCAAAAACGTCAAAGTCAGCAAAGTTTTGTGCAGAGAAGATTGTGATGAGAAAGGCAATAAGCGTCTCAACAAAACTGAGGTTTCTCTGGATAACGTCATTCTGCTTGATGTAAAAAATATTCCAAATTAACTGAATTAACGTTCGTTGATCCATTAGAATGATATGCGACATTATAAACATCAGCCAGACAATTTTTTGCGAATTGCGCCTTTCACAGGAGCTGAAGATGACAACGAGTTGAAAGAACTGATGCCTTTTTTAATCGAGCTTGCGAATGCTGACACCGTCAGGCCTGTTCATACGAAGTATTTAGCTTTTCAAAAAGCAGCGAACAGAAATTCTGAAAAAATAATGACCGCGCCAGTTAACCGAATATCCGATCCAAAACCAACAAAACCAGAAAGGAAGTCTCACGAGCTGCCAATAAAAGGAAACGAAATGCAAATAAAAGGAAGACCTTCTGATGATGTCACAAAAACCTCAGAGTCCTCAAAGTCTTTCGCAATCAAGCCTGAAAAAATCCCTCTGTCACCGTCTAAAGGAAGTAATAAAACCACACAAAATAAAGATATTGACGATGATCTCCTGGAAACTGATGAGTTGCCGGGAGACAAGGAAATAATTGCTAAAGAAGAAGTGCCACGCATGTTCGGACAAACAAAGCCCGATTTTGGTTTACCCAGACGAGTCCTCTCTATGGAACCTGATATGAGTATGGAGAGCCTTCAGCTGAGGGATTTTCATTCAGAACCGCGAGTTGGTCCTTAAGGAAAAATTGCTTTCTCTTCGAAGATTTTCAAAGAATGGTAAGAGTAACTCGTATTTTCGGAAGATGGTACCGACCGGAAAGGGTGAAAGTGTGCTGTTTATCGTCCAGCTAATTGGAGGAATAAACGTTCAGTGTATAAGTAAGGTTAATTAGGAGATAAAGTGTTTAGAATTTTTGGTTTGAAACAGCGGGCCTGTTACATTTTCAAATTATATGTAAAAAATGAGATTGTTTGCGTGCACTTGCCTGTAGAATACCTGAGATGTGAAACATTGTGTCGATAAAGATTCTCTTCTTATCTTCTTGTGAAAAAAATTTCGATTCTTCCAGTTCGTTTTTGCAGTAAACTCAAGTTGCATACTCTATCCAAAGTTCATGAGAAATAGTTTTTATCTTCAATAATGTATCAGTATACCATTTCTTATTTTGTGAAAAAAAATACAAATATATCAGGGGTCAGTCTAAGCTTAAACAATGTAGATTGAAACATGTATGGGAGCCAAATTTACTGTGGAGCTTAATATATAAATATATACATTTATCTATCTCTTTGAATCATAAATCTGATGGGATTGTATTATTTTCGATGACGGCAGACAACGAAGTCATTGAATGAAAGGTGCTTCCGCACTTTAATTGGATATGAATGACTTGATAGTATGAACTTTGCTCTCTTTTTTTGAACATTCAGTATTATCAATGCAATCGAATCTTGAAGGTGTGGTGTGGACCATTTTTTAGAACTGTCTTAAATTGTGTCCAATATGCATAACTCTCTCAGCTCCGCAAGGCGAAAATTCGCTCGAAATCAGCTATATAGAGAGAACATATTCTTGCTGAAGATGTTTATTCTAATTGATTTCGAAACCTACGCATCCAAAGTAATTATTTGTTATGATTAGTATTCATTATTCGAAAAGTTAATAGTGAAATGTATCAGATAATTTCTCTTTTCTTTATCTCTGCTCCAAGTTGTACTGGAAAACAAAAGCAAATTAGGGTAGTGATGTTGCGCACTTTGAAATATTATTATTGATAAGTTTGAGACATTATAAACTGAGTTTTAATATGGAAGGTAACGAAATTTTAAAGCTAACTATATCATATTCATTGGATAAATAGAAACTTTCAAGGATGACTAACTAGCTTCAGCTGTTACTGTTACTGTTAACATGAAATTTTTTTACAAACACATTTTTTTAGCGATTTCTTTCATAAGAGCTTCCAAGTCCTGGTCATTCAGCACCATCCCTTGGCACCACGCATGCTTTTTAATATCAGTTATGTCTTTTAATCTATCTTTGGTCTCATAGGCCAATAGCAGATTAACCAACTCTCGAAAATTGGCAGGGAAATGCCCTTTTTCAGGAACCAGCCCGGTCATTTGAGTCTTCAAATCTTCATGAAATAGCCAGAATTCTTCCTGTTTATTTAACTTAAATAACTCATATATCGGGTCTTCATCTCGGGCTGCCTCGAACGGCTTGTACCCTGCTACCATCTCGAAGAGGATCACGCCTAGCGCAAAGATATCTGCTTGAAACATGCTATAAGGCTCTCCTTTCCAGCTCTCTGGGCAACAGAATTCATCTTGTGAGGACTCATTGTCATCGGTTGAGCCTCCCTTTGCTGAGGCGATTCCTGTCAGCTTTAGATTGTAGGTTTCATCGACCAAGACGTTTTGGAGACTAATATCACCGTGGCTGATCCCAGCGGTTTGGTGGAGGTACTCAATCGTATCGAGGAGCTGGAGGAAGTACGTTTTAGTAACCGCAGTAGGCAAACATTTGAAATTTTCAATGAGGTCGAGAAAACTTCCTTTTAGCTTGATCTCATTGCCAGCGGAGTAGCATGCTTGAGAGTCTTGAGGTGTTAGAATTCTAGGATGGGTAAGTGATGTGAGAGTCAGTGTCTTTTCTTCAGGCGCCATCTCAGTTAATTTAAAAGCGAGATCGTTGGTCGCAGTTTCCTGAGAAGGGACCTCAGTTTGGAGGTCGGTAGGAGAAGACACGATGAATTCGAGCTTAATTCGTGGTTGGAGGGTAGGAGATAGATTAGAGCTCATAATGCCAAGGACCTCTCACTTTGATGTTTTTGTTGACGATTATAATTGGTGCAACGGCTGGATTAAATACAATAAAAATATCAATAATTTGTATGTTACAGAAACAAAAATAATATCGTATTTCAATGAAAATAGGGTCTATTCGCCAAGAGAATGGACAAAGTCCCGACGAGTTTTTGGGTCTGTAACCTGAAGGTGTTTCTGATTCAGTGAAAAAGTTGGTTTTCAAGGGTCTAAAGAGCTCTAAGTTGAGTCAGTCCGTTAGTATAGCAAGCTAACTTAACTTTTAATCAGAAATATTTGAATTGTTAGCGACAAAAAACAGTGAAAAAGAAAGCGTTAAAGTTTCAAAACATTATTATTAGCGACGATTGAACCTCATGTTCCTTAGAAGCGTTTCGCTGAGTGATAGTACAAAGCTGGTGCGAAGTAACTTATCACACTCAGATGAGAAGCATCACAACGACGTGTAGGCGAAATTATTCTTGGTCCATCCTATTGAGAATCAGGCTCTCCTCGCTTGAAAGTTTCAAAGACATTTTCAATATTAACAATCGACGCGTTTTCAAGCTATTCAAGACCTTGCGAACAAAGTGTCAAATACGAGCTCAAAAAGAATTCAATTAAATCATCACCGAGTAATTGTATATTCCTGAGCAAAATCAAACACAAGTAGATATAAATAAGGCTTGAATTTAGAGCGACAGCTTAAAATAAATACTCTTAGGTCAGGTATCTCGTCTCTCTATTATCAGAACGCGAAAGCCATCTGATTCCTAAAATATATATATCTATATAGCTTTCAGAAAATATTACTCCTGAACCAATAAATTTGAGCCATGAATGCACTTCGGCCTTCATTGAAAATATTTTAGCATGGCTGTTAAGCCCCTTTATTTACTACATTGAACCCTCGTTATACTCATGAAATTGAAGAAAAATATCGGTATCGTAGTTTGATACTGTCGCAAGAATTCAATAATTTTAAGAAACACCGAAAAACTACGAATTCAAATATCAAATGCTTGCGAATCCCGAAGAGCAAAAATCTGAAGAAAAACCGAAGCAGAACCTTGGAAGTCTGCTAAATCTTTTTCGATCTGACTACTTCACGCTTGACATGTGCCTTTATTACATTAATAAGCGCTTCGAGACAGGCATCCACGACTACTTAGTTAATAAACTCTATACATACAACGACCAAGAGGTCAGTTTCTACATTCCTCAACTGTGCTACCTGCTAATCAAGCGCCAATCATCATCAATTGAAAAATTTCTCCTTGACAAGTGCAAAGGGACATTAACGATCTTTCTTAAAGTCATCTTTCATTCTAAACCTCAAACGCTGACTTCTTTTTCTTTAGATTTATTGGTGCCTTGAAGCATTTAGTAAATGCAGCGCTAAACTCACAAAGACGCAAGAAGAATACGCTTACAACTTGCTTCTCGTAAAATTTCCGATCGAATTGTAGTTTTTCATAATCTGGGTTTGCTATAGAAGGCTGAAAGAGAAATGGTGAATGGCTGTATGAGACTTATCGAAGAAAGGACTGATCCCAAAGAGAAAAACGGCGAGATGCAAAGCAACATCGAAAGTATATTATCGCAGAGGCCGAATCTTAACAATGAAAATAGTGGTGGCAAAAACTATGTTTGTGAAAAGCGCACGCTCGGAGTACTTGAGAACGATGCAAAAATTGATGAATATATTGGTTGGCCTTTCGCTGAAACTCAAACAGTATGATGAGGATAACCGGAAAGCTGTAATGAGAGAATATATCAAAAAGATAAACGCATGGCTCAGATTTCACAGGCGCAATGCGTTGCAAAATAAGTAATTGAATTGCCTATCTCAGCACGATATATGACATATCCTCGCTAATTGTAGAGAAACTGCAGGCTTATATGAAGGCGTACAGATCCCTTTTCTAGACCCCAGTACTGAAGATGCTTCGTTCATGGTAGAGCGCGGTTTCTTTCAAATTATATGATCGTTTGTTGCGTAGGTTGTAGAGATCAACGAGGAAGAAATCCATTGTTTTAACACACGCAAACGCGTTCCTGTCAAAGTTGTATTTGAGACTATTGAGTACATATATAACATTTGTTAAGAGTGCTAACGCAAAGTTATAGTCCTCAAGACCTCGCGACGCATACTGAGAGACCTATCTCTACGTCAGTCACTGTAAAGAGGAGGTTCGGCTCAAATATGAAATTCCGTCCTGGTAAATCAGATCAGGATGAAGTCATTTCTGGAAGCGACGACATCGATGAGCTTGTGAGCGAGCTCATGATGGACGAAAATACCATTAAAAAAATCAAGCAAGAAGCTGAAGATATCAAGTACCAGGGTCTCCAGCAGTTCTCTAAGATCGTGCAGCAAGAGGAGAAGAAAATGAAGAAAAATATGAAAGAATCTGGCACTAAAGGCGCAGAGATTCAGTTAAGGCCTTCGTTTGATAATAGTGGTAAATCAGACGTGATGCTGGTGCCTCAGGACTCAAATCAAGCTGATATCATCAATAACTATAAGCCCTTCAACCCGAGAATCAGCGTTAAATCGCCGTCGCATATGAATGGTGGGATGCCTGGAGACGAAGGCGCTCTCTCAGAAGAAGAATACAACAAACAACAGCGAGAGCTCAAACACGCGGAGAATTTAAAAAAATTCAAGGAGGCTTTTCCTGGTTTTTCTCTAATGAAACGGAGCAGAAGCCTAGAGAGACCTGGGCCAGGTCATCGGAAACATCGCAGAGAATTTAGTTTAAAGCGTTTCACGCTTGAAGAATACGTGAAGTATCTCGAGGCTTATCGATTTACGAACATGCCCGCATCTCACAGCGAAAAGCTGAATAAGCTTTTGTCAGTAATTCACAAAAAACTTGACGAACGGGAGCTGTTGGAATTTCCTTGGCTCAGCGAGGATAATGATGCACAGGCTAGAGTCAAATCGATTTTTGGGCATGATTGGGAGTTGAAGAAGAAGAAAATAACGAACGAGTCCCCGTTTGGGCATTTTCCTTCATATCGAATTAGACCTTATATCATCAAAGGAGGGGATGATCTGCGGCAGGAGCTGATTGCTATGCAGTTGATGTATAAATTCCAGAAGATCTGGAAAGACGCTGGACTTTCGTTAAAACTCCGACCTTATGATATCATTGTCATTTCTGAGGACTCAGGTCTTATAGGTAATAACTCTAAACTCCAATGCATGTTAATTTATATAATAACAATTATTATTACAATGAAGAGTTTATTCCAAATACCGTGTCAATTGACTATTTGAAGAAAAAATGGAAGAATTACAGTGGCTTGAAAGATTTTTACATGGCGACGTTCGGTGACGATTTCGAGGAAGCGCAAAAAAATTTCATTGATAGTCTCGCTGGATATTGCTTGTTGACGTATCTGCTAAATGTTAAGGACAGGTAATTGACTCTATTCTTGAAAAGTATCATGGACTGGATTTATGTAGACATAATGGAAATATATTGATCGATTCGGAAGGACATATTATTCATATTGACTTTGGGTTCATCATTTCGAGCTCGCCTGGAAATGCGAATTTCGAAAGCGCTCCGTTCAAGCTGACAGTGGTATGAACTAAAGTTTTTTGTAGAATTTTGCTAATGGTTGGTTTAATCGAAAGGAATATGTGGAGCTTTGTGGAGGATACAATTCAGACACGTTCTATTTCTTTAAAATGCAGCTGTTGAAAGGGTTGATTGAGCTCAGAAAGCACGTTGACTCGATTGTTTATTTGCTGAATATAATGAAGACTGATACGCATCTGCCTTGCTTTGATTATTTCGATGAAAAGGCTTTCAGAGATCGGTTCATGGAGACTTCGACCGATCATGAGGTAAGGAGATTTAGGTGGGTTGGATTTGTGAATAATTTTTTTGAAGATTTTTGAGCAAATCGAAAAGTTGATTTTGTCGAGTTACAATAACTGGAGAACGAATCAATACGATCTGTATCAGAAACTAACAAACGGTATTTTACCATAGAATTTCAATTTTTTGCTGTGTTTCATTTGCTTGTATACAGCAAGATGTGTATATTCGATTAGGTTGGTTATGTGATATAATGTATGTGGACAGATCTTTTTTATGTTTCACAATAACCAAATCCGATCATTTTTCACGCCAATCAATCTGAACAGTGATCTGCTTTCCATTGAAAAAGTATGAAGAATTTTTTCTTTATTTTGCAAGTCAGGGCTTATTTTGAGAGAATTCCTTCGTGATTGATGATTCATATGGATTTAAAACGAAAATATGACTTTGAAATTAGAGAATTAGCATCGATATATCTTCTGATACATCAGCTTTTTATCAGCAGATCTGTTAAAATTAATGACCGAATCATTTTTTTCCGGGAAATTCGAATTTGAAAACTCTTGGCCTCTTGGCTTAGATTTGGACCCAAATCTCTTTGAGAGGAAATTCTTTTAGTAATCTCCATATAATTACTAGCTCTTCAGAGAATAAAGAGCTAAAAATCATGAATGATATCTATATTCCATTATTTCACTCTTTGATAAATCCCTTGAATATTGCTGCATCCCATTGTTCCTGAATTATAGACTGATCATCATCATATGATCCTATTGATTTCTCTAACTATTCTCTCATTTCGATGTCTCCTTACCACAACAATATGCGTTTTATCAACATAGGAAATCCAATCACCTAATGTCGAACCATCTTTCTCACTGAAGATCGAAGATGTAATGCTTTCAGAAAGTTCTGGAGAGACAGAAAGCCTTTCCACTAATTTACTTGTTCTATTATAAAAAAGATATAAGTATTCAAATCTTAAATTTTTCGAAGTTCAGAATTAACGAGTTTTTGGCGTCAAATATAAAAGAATGATGGAAGAGGAAAAAATTGATGAATTTCCTTTTGAAAGAGAAAAATATTTCATCCCCAGCCTCCAAAACCCATTCGCTTTACTCGACAAAGCTAAAGCCTTAAACGATTACCTCTCAGATTTAACCGGCATAAACTCATGTGATCCAAAGCTGCTCAGAACTATATTTCTTCAAGCAACTGATAAAGAACTCCTCGACCAGATCCAAGATAACCACAGCTTTCGTCTCCTCTTATCCTGCTCACTGATCGAAATCGCTCGGTTGCTTGGTAAGCAGGATCAAGTGTTCCGCAAGAAAAAGAGTTTGATTGTTTTCAAAACAATAATCGACACCTTAAACAACAGCGAAAAGCTGACTGAGAGAGACCACCTGATCCAATACTACTATCTCCTCGATCTCATCGAGACCAGCAATTCGCTCTCTCTGCTCGTCGAAGAAGACACTCAAAAGCTCTCAATCGAGATGATTAAGGCTCTCTTTGCGATTTCTCACCTTGCTGAAAAAGAGCCGGAAATCTCTTCAAAAATCCAAAGGCTCGTGAAATCATTGATAAAAGACCTATATGATAAGGCAAACGAAGGGGAATTGCAAGCTTACTTCGAGGTTATCATGAGAAACCTGAAGAAGGAGTATCGGACCACCGAACGAAGGAATTTAGCGAAGGAGCTATTGAAAGACATGAGTTGGTCGCTGAAAAATTTCTTGGGAAAATATTGCGTTGAGATTTTTAAAAAGCGTAAGAGGTTGCCTCAATCGCTTTCGGAAGACGAGTTTCTGTATGTGATTAAGCAGATCTTTAAGACCGAGGACGAGATCCTCACCGACCTGATCCCCAACATCGAAAACGAGCTGCTTTTGACGTCGAAGACTGAGAGCAAAAAGACATTGCTACAGCTGATCGGGAAAATTTGCACTTTCAAAGGGTCAGAAATTTCGATAAAATACTGGCATTTGTTCAGAACGTTTTGCGAGGCGCTGACCTCGAAGAAGAATAGCCAATTCAGGATCGACCTAATCCGCATGGGGTTCAAGTATTTAAGGAATTTCTTACAGTACGCCAGGACCTCAACAGGGGAAGACCAACTTCAACCTAGTACTTCTTCCCACAGAGCGAATGGCTACCATAAGAATCATATCTACTTGCTTTCAAAGCTGCAAGAGGCTCTCTTGAACTCAGACACTCCAGTGCAGCTTTATGTGCTGAGCATGGTCCAAGAGCACGCGATTTGGAACCCTGATGTGTTCGGGAAGGATTTTTTAAAGGAAGTGACGAAGCTCTTCCTTAGCAAAGAACAGGCAGTGCGAACCGAGAGTATCAAGGTGCTAGCGAGTATTTATAAGCATTACTGCACGAGTCTGTTCGTTGATGAGATTTATGAGCTTGAAGAGCAGAAGCTCGAGGAACTCAGCGAGAACCAGCGCCGAGCGTCTATAACGTCGAAAAGGGAAATCGCAAAACGCTTTTTGTGGATCGCTGACTCAATTATTTCGCTAATTTACCTCTATCGCTCCAGCTCGCTAATTGATATCATCAACGGGTTTGGTATAATGCTGAACGCGAAGGAAACCGAGCCGATCAACCGAGCCAGAGCGTTCTTCGGCATGTTTTATAATATTTATTGCGACTCTTTCAAAGAAGAGACGTTGGCAGAAACTCCTGGGGAAAGTTACGCTGAATTCACCGATAAAATCCTCAGATATCGCTGGATCGCTGATAAAAAGCTCAATTCGCTTCCTTGGAAGTACAAAATCGAGGCGCTTCGGTTGATTTTACGACGGTCATCGAAATTCTCAAAAGCCGTGCTGAAATACTTGAAAGGCGAACATGACTTCGATCAGACTGCAAAGAGCCTCGCGATTAAGCGCATAGAGAAATACTGCGGAAGAAGCGGCGCCTTCGACTGCAAAAAAGTCCTCGATGAGCTAGCTTTTAAGTTTGAGGATCTCCAATTCCAAGGCAAGGCGCTCAGGATCATTGAGAATAAATTTAACAACGAAGAGCTCGTCCCCAACGCGATTGCTGAAGTTCATACCCGCCTCGAAGGCCCTCATACTGAATTATTCGAGGCCGTTCGGTTTGATTTTTGCAGTCCTGGTGCTGCTGAAGCAATGATGAAAGTACTTAGGACCTGCGTGTTTAAGCAGTATCGCGCTAATATGTACTATCAGCAGGCGGCGCTCAGACTAATGATTCTTTTTTCTGAACTAAAGCACGGAGAGTACTACTCAAACGCGCTTAATCATGACGCGCCGATTATAGAAATAGATGGTCCTGACCTCTTTGAGAAGATCGTAGCAAGTCGACAGAGCCCGAATTGGACTATTCAGAGTAAAAACTTCGAATTGCTTTTGAAAATCCATAGTAAATGCAAGAATTCAATGCGGCAGAGTTCTCGTCAGAGCGGGCTGAAATTCTCTCAGTTCTTAACGAAACAGATATTAGACGGCGAATTTTCGTCTAAACAGATGAAATATGCTGCGAAAATCATGTTGAATCTCAACGATGCTCAGAATATAAAATCTCTCGAGAAATTCTGTCTTTCGAACCTTGAATTGAAAAATAGCAATCTCTATCCTGCGCTGGTCGTCCTTCACGAAATTACCAAAGCAAATGCTGAGTTTTACTCAAATAACTATCAAAAACTCATCAAACCCTTCTCACAGCTCCTGGAAACGGGACCCTCGCAGTCAAAAGAAGGGATCATATCAGAGGTATCAATGTGCAAGAAACAGCTCTTAGCCACCCATCACAAATGTCTATTTAACGAGGCGCCTTTCTTCGGGATGAAAGAAGACATGCTGGAACGAAGAAAACACTTGTTTAACCTCTCAGTTCAAATTCTTCTCAATTCCTCTGGGATGGGCCCTGGCCTATCGAAGGATAATCAAGACTACGTCCGATTATATGCAATGAAGTATATTTTCAGACTTTCTGAGGAGACTTTTTCTCAAAATGAAGAGGGGTTCTTTAATGAAGAATTCTACGCGAAATTAAGTCTTATTGCCTTGGATGAGAACGAGTTGGTTCGCAAGGTGCTGGCCGCGCGTATCATTGAAGCGGTTTCGAAAGGAGGTCGAAAAATTGATGATAAGTATATAGTGTTTCTGTTCTTCAACGTCCTTGACGTAAAGAAAGAATTACAAGAGCTTCAGGAAAATTACCTCAAAGCCTGCTTTAATAATCCCAAGGCTAAAACGAGACGATCTGGAGGTAACTCAAGGGACTACTTAAGCGTTTCGTTGCAAGAGGTCCGGGCTTTCCCCGAGCTCTGTGTTGTGTATTTGATATTTTTGCTTTACAACAATCCTTTATTCCACGATGAGGAAGAGTTGATCAGCCTTGCTGGGTTCAGAGTTTTTGATTGTTATTTTGCGTTGCTGAGTAAAAGCGAGGACGCGGGGCGGATAGGTCCTGGGATCGTTCAAATTCTCATTTTGTTAAAGCATTACTTGCCGATTGCGTATAAAGAGTGCCTGAATTCATCAATCAGCATGCTGAATGTCCGAGGTCAATCTCAAGGGAGAGTGAAAACCGTTAAGAGCACTCAGATTAAGCCTTCTGTTGAAAAAGTGGAGAAATTCATAAATTATCTCAAGAAAATGGCACTGGCTGCCTTCAAGCTCAAAGAATCGAATATCCCGCATACTCCGACTCTGAGCTTCGAGATCCCAGCAAGCATGTTTGTACTTGCTGAGGGTCTCACTGAGAATAGAGCCTCCAAACCCCGAAAGTCACGTGGCAAAAGCGCAGCGTCTCCCAGTCGCAAACTCGAAGAGAATTTCGAAAGAGTGCGAGATAATCGAACTCCTTCGCCGAAGGCAAAAACGCCAAGGACGAAGAGCAAATCACCGCGAACAGGAAGCAAATCGCCAAATGACCCGAAGGAAGTGAAATCAAGAAAGACCACGCCGAAGAGAATATTATACACGCAAGTTATGAACGAGAATGATGAAGAAAACGTTTTAGAGGAGAAGTTAGAAGAAGCTAAACTTGAGAAACATTCATCAAGTCGCAAGAAAGTAAGCCGGAAGCCAAAGGCAGCAAAGGGTGATGATGAAGGAGATGAGAAGCGAGTAAAGATAATTGATTTGGCGACTGTGAGAGAGACCAGGTCAATTACTAAATGGAGAGAGTCTCAAGCGGCTGAACAGAGTCAAATTAAAGAAGCAGCTAATGAAAGTAATGCCGCAGGAAAAGGGAGGAGAGGAAGAAAGAAGAAAAGAGATGAAGATGATTATGCTGAACATCCTGTACTGAAGAACCCGAAAGTTGCAAAAACGAAGAAAAAAAAATGAGTTGGTTTATATGAGTCAAATTTTATAAGTTTTTTGAGTTAATAAGTGAGTCAGAGTTCCAAATTTTTGGTGATAGAGTTAATGGAATTGATTATAATGCTAATTAAAGTTTTCTTCTTCTAAGGTGAAAGGGTACTAAATGGTAACCATTTTTCTGAGGATTACCTGCTAGGAGATTCTGAGATGGTTTATCGAGTTCATGAGAGGAGTTTCTTTAGTTAGAGTTACCGTTTCATTCGAATCTTCATAGTAGAACCTATTGTAAGACTTTTAGCTTGAGCAAGAACTTCAATTTCCAATGATATATTCAACGATCATATTATTCTTTTATGAAATTATTAGCTTTTCTTCAACTCATATATCAATTACGTTATGAACTTTAATAAATTCCAACAAAGAATTCAAATTATTCAATACTTAAGAATAACTTCTCTGCGATTTTCTTGTTCCAACCAATAGAGCATTTTCCAAGTCTCTCTCCCTTCAACGACAATACCTTCGCCGCTCCATTGATCAAAGTCACATCGAATTTACCATTCTGCACTGTTACACAATCATCCGGGTTCCACATATCGCAAAGCACATCACCATCATCATACATATGATAAGTGATCGTTCTTGTTTGATTTTGATCAGGTTGGTTTGTAAACGCGAAGAACATGTCACATCTTGTGAACGCGTAGAAAGAGTCATCGACGAATCTTTCAACCATAGCATGATTATACCACCCTGAATGCTTGCGACCGTGGTTGAGAGTTCTCAGATAGGCTGTGAGCTCTGTTTCCCCGTAGCCAGAAGTCCATAGCGCCTCTCTATTAATGTGATCTGCTCCTCCTCCATTGAAAAGTTGCTCGGTTCCATAATAAGTAATTGGAATACCCTTTGTGCAGTAAATAAAAGCAAGTGCAGCTTTCAGAGCTCTGATATCGTTGAATTGGTGCAGGAAGCGAGGGACGTCATGGTTGTCGACGAAGTTGCCGAGCAGGAACTGGTCTAGGAAAGCTTCCATGTTCTCGTAGTGGGTTTTGAAGTTAGTCATCGAGGCTCTTGAGCCGAAGATGTTGTAAAGTTGGCCGTAGAGCGGATAGTTAAGGGTTCCGTTGAGGTACTTTTGATAATTAGCAACATATTTGTAGTTTCCGTTGAAGACCTCCCCGATTTGATAGACGCCAGCAGCATCTGCAAACGCAGCCCAGAAATCAGGATGAATTTCAGGGACAGTGTCGATTCTGATGCCATCAAATCCGTATTCAGTAATAAGGTTTTTAATCCAATCTAACAGCGTCTGTCTTACGTATGAGTTATTTTGATCGAGATCAGGTAGGTCAGCAAGACGGCAGTACTCGACCTCGGTTTGGTTGTCCCAGTTGTTGATCTGGCATCGTGAATGGTAGTGGGAATCAGAATTGAACGGGTTGATCTTAGAGAAATCCATTCCGACAGGGCCAACGTGGTTTGCGACGACATCAACCATGACCCAGATGCCTTTGTCATGGGCAGCGTTGATAAGATCCTTGAGTTCTTGAGGAGTACCGAAATTTTTGTTGATCTGATAGATATCGGAGGCCCAGTAGCCGTGGTAACCCCCGTCTGTGTTTTCGACAACTGGAGAGATCCAGATGGCGTCGAATCCCATGGAAGCGATGTAGTCGAGCTTGTTTTTGAGACCTAGGAAGGTGCCGCCGCAGTATTTTGAAACATCTGCACAGGCGTCTCGGCTATCATCAGAGCGAGCAAATCTGTCAGTGAGGACCTGGTAGATTTGTCGAGAGCGCCAGTAGTCTGCAGTAGCAGCAAGGGCGCTGAGGAAGAGCGTCGCGCTTAAGAAAGCGGCAAAAAGTAGCTTTTTTCCCATTTTACTACCGAATTTTTTTATTACAGAGTTGGATCAAGAGTAGAATATTTTCACAAATAAGTTTAAGTAAAGCTCAATTTCTGCTTTTTGTTATGTTGGGTATGCTTTTCAAGGCTAACCAGGCGCTGCCTGTCACAACAAGTATAGACCTGCTCGTCCAATAGATAATTTGTAACTTTCAATGATTATAGCCTTTCTAGCATAGAACACATTTTGTGTAATTCTTTAATGAATCACTTGAATTAAACACCCAGAAAAAATTCAGAGTTCTTGTTTTTGCTCTCTCTATATTGCGCTTAAATCCAAACCTCTATGGTCACTACTGAACATAATCAAACCCAGTGCTTGATAAACCAGTCTCTATGCCAAAGCAAGGCTGGCTTGTTTGGTTTGTTGATAATCATAGTCCCCTTTTCGAGAGGAAAAATAATTTAATTTAATTATAATACTCAGCATTTGCTTTTAATCAATAAGAAAGATTATTTCACATCATGGGTTGTCAGCAACCAGGAAAGATCCACTCTGGAGAGAGTTCACCTATAAGGATCGTTCGAGTCATTTCTCGCGAGAACTCAATCGCATTTCGATCCCCTTCGACGCCGGGTACAAGAGGTAAACAGATGATTCACCATGGTTTAAATGGAACGGATTTTCAGATCATATTTCTAGCCTCAAAGACTTCAAAATCGCTGCTTCAGACTTCATTTCAGAAAAAACAAATAAAATAAACGAGGATTACAGATTCCTGCTTCCGCCGATCGGAAGAGGCGCCTATGGCGAGGTCCGACGCGCAATACATAAAAAAACCAATCAGCATCGAGCGATCAAAATCATATATAAAGAATCCTATAGTGCAGAAGAGCAAGAAAGAATCGTAAATGAGGTCAACATCCTCAAAAATCTTGTATATTCAATGAAATCTTTGCATCGAGCTGATCTCTATTGATCAAAGGACCACCCCAATATCATGAGGATCTTCGAGTTGTACCAAGACGACAAGCATTTTTATATCGTTAGTGAGCTTTACACAGGCGGAGAGCTTTTTGATAAGATTTCCGAGTTCAAGGTTTTCAGTGAAGGGCAGGCGGCGAAGACAATCCGCCAAATCCTCTCAGCAGTGTTTTATTGTCATCAGAATAAGATCGTGCATAGGGACATCAAGCCAGAAAACATCCTCTATGAATCAAAGAAGCCTGGCGCCTTGCTGAAGGTCATTGATTTCGGCACTTCGAAAATTTTTGATAGTAAAACTAAAATGAGTCAAAAATTTGGCACAGTAACTCCTTTTTTCATTATCATTGATTAATTATCCGACGGTACAGGCATATTACATCGCACCTGAGGTCTTGAGAAGAAGGTACACGGAGAAATGCGACATTTGGTCCTGCGGAGTGATTCTCTATGTGTTACTCAGCGGAAAGCCTCCTTTCAACGGCCCTGATGACACAGCTATATTGGAAAAAGTATCTATCGGGCGATTTAATTTCGAAGGGAAAGAATGGCAGTCTATATCAAGTGGAGCGAAGAAATTAATAAAAAGCATGCTGGAGTTCGACCCTAAACTCAGATGCAACGCTGAGAGTGCGTTGAATGACCCATGGATCAAGAAATACGCGACGATTGAGATAGATAAGCCGCTGGCGATCAGCGCGTTAAATAATCTGAAAAGTTTTAGAGTAAATAATGTGTGTGTGCTCGTTGCTTTAATACTGAGGGTAGGCTGAGAGGAAGCTGCAAGAAGCAGTTTGGGTCTTCTTAGTGACGTATATGGCAACCATGGAAGAGAAAAACGAATTATTGAAGACTTTTCAAGCGCTTGATCTGAACGGAGACGGCCAACTTACAAGGCAAGAATTGATTGAGGGTAAGAGAGCCTTAAAAGCAAATGTCAGGGTTAACTCAATATGCTAGGTTATCAAAAGATTTTGTGTATTTCTAACGCTGAGGAAGAAGTCGAAGGAATTATGAAGAATATCGATCAGAATTGCAACGGAGCCATTGATTATACAGGTAGATAGGTTTCCATCTTGATATCTAACTCGTCTTCGAAAAAGAGTTTGTGATAGCGAGCATTAATAGACAGACGCTTCTGTCAAAAGAAAGACTCGAAGCCGCGTTTAAATTATTTGACAAGGTAATTCTCCCATTACTTGCAGCGAGATAACAGCGCCACCTCGATTTCCTTGGTAGGACGGGAATGGTTTCATTACGGCTGATGAACTGCGTGATGTGCTGTCTAGCGATAAAGACGTTGAAGAAGGAGTATGGGTAGAGTTAATCAAAGAAGTCGACCAAAACTCAGACGGAAAGGTAAAATTTACGAAGCCTCAAACCGATCATTCTCATTTACCGTTAGATTTCGCTGAAAGAGTTTAAAGATATGATGATGAAGTTCCTCTCCTAGCAACCTTTTTCCATAAGGAAAAAGGTGATGAATTAATGTGCATAATAGCCCAACTATTTATTATTACTAATTGCTATCAACATAAACTGAGCCTTTTTTGTTTATCTTGGCTCAGAAGAAATTAAACAATATCTGTTTGAAACTAACTACACTGAAAAAGAACTTAATAAGGTGTCTTAAATGTCCTATTAACTCTGATTATTATTGTCATTGAACCAATTTACCAACTGAAATGACGCTCGATCCTTTATAAGGCAAAGACCTTTTAATAAAAATGCGTTTTTCCTCCAAATAATTAGTGGATGTTGCTCTCTCTAAGTCGTAGGGAGACGTTTTTCTTTCTGAGGTTTATTATTTTTGTGTCTTAACACGAAAGAGGACAGCAATCATTCCAGGATAAACTTCTCAGAGTTACAAAAGATGCATAATTCACTCATTAAAAACAGCTACAAAGGCCTTTTTCTCATTTCTCGAAAATTCACCACAGATAGCCTTCAACGAGTTTTCATCATTTATTTTTGTTCACCGACTTGGAGTCTTTGTCTGGCAATTTGCTTCTTGGTCAGCTTAACAACGGCGTTTTTGTTGGCTTCCTTCTTGACGTCCTCTTCCTTGAGGGTGGCGAAGAGCTGAATGTGGCAAGGAGCAGAGCAGAAAGCTAAAAAATAAATGATTAATCGCGTTTTCCAATGCTATAGAGATATACGAGTGATTCTTCCGTGAGCTCTGTAGGTTCTTCTTCTGCCTTCTTGGGCCTGGTCAACTTGAGCGTGAGTGATGATGAGCTTATCAGCATCAAGACTCTTGACCTATTTAACGATTTAGAGGGAGTGATGCGAGACTCATGGGTACATTGGCGTTGGCTTCGAGGTTTTGAAGAAGTCCGAGGACTACCTTGCAGGATTTGGTTGGCCATCTACCTATTTAAGGATGATTGCTAAATATGGCAGATATCGAAAGAAAATCCAACCTAATGTGGTTCCGAATTCCTTGGCCTGAGCAGTTCTGCCGGTGTGGCCGGTGTAGCGGTGGTAAGGAATGCATCTCTTGTGCTCAATAACGTCCTTAATGTATTTGATGGCAGCCTTGAGGTTCATGCCTTTAACAGCTCTGACGGTCTCATAGGTGTTCTTGTAGTGAACTCTGATGGAATCGCCACGGGCTTTGACAGCTAAAAGGAAGAGGTTGATGCGAGGTGAGGGAAGGAGCGTTACCTTTAGCTGGGACTGCTGGATCGCGAGCGTAAGTCTTGGCCATTTTAATGCTTTAAATGCTTCTCTTTGAATAAAGATTTATAAGATTGCCTTTAATTGCGAGTAATCTAAAGATTTCATAAGTTTTGGTTCAAAGGACAACAAATATGGCATTTTCATAGAGTATCTCTGGCAATAGATTGATAATTATCCTCTGAATGGTGGGATGGTAGGAAATGGTGAAAAGAGTGGTATCCAAATAATTTAATTGGGAAAAAGAGAATTTGAACACATTTCAAAATTTTCTATCATCATTGTCTCTTGAAAGTAGAATGAACGATATTGAGTAATTTTGCCCACGCATACGTCTTTTGTTAATTATTGATGAGAAAATGTATTAACTGAGTGCAACTAACTGAAGATGTAATTCTTCTGCTTTGATTGGTATTAACTTTGTGCAGTAAACCTTTCTACAGTTAGTGGCATTATCGTGCTAATACAAAATCGAATCCATAATAGTATCGTCCACAAACGACACAGCTACTTCAATTTATCACGATCTGGTTGCTCAAGAATGCAACATTGTTTAGGAAAAAATATCTTGTTATCAATTCGAGCGTATCCAACTCTGTAATTCTCGCTGCTTCAAATCTTGCATGGTTCTAAAATTGCAGCCATTGAAATTCTCTCATGCTATCATCTTTTTACTGTTTCCTGATGTGGAATACCACAAATTAATTAGGAAATTTTAAGAACAAAGGTCTGTTGAAAAACTAGACCCTAAAAAGACCTGAAGATGCGAGGAGAAAGTAACTTTCCAAAATAGAATAGCACTAGACTGATATTGAAGAGCTTTCTTTAGGAAATAGATGTGATTATTTCGTACTAAAAACACAACTTATGCGTATAGGCGAAATAGTAACCTTTCATAAGCAGAACATCTTCGTAGGATACAATCTTGTGCTATAATGATATGTTAGAGATAGTATAGTGATATCATTCCGGATTCTGCGTTTAGATAAAAACTGATTTCCGAATGATGAGAATGCGAAGAAGTATTCATCATTTTTGAAGGGAGAGCAGAACGTTTCTTGTAGGAATCGCTTAGAAAGAGTGGCCTTTTCTCTCCCAATGAGCAGTTTTTTTATTTACAAGTTGCGTAGTCAGTTTTTAGTAAAGTTATTGAGTTAATTAGATCTAATATGATATGCCGTCGTCATTCAAAATCTCCGATATCCTGAAGTCACTAGCAATCCAAACCGGTCTTGAGCTAGCTATAAAGCGGCAGAGCGAACTCAACATATTGTAATTGCTTTTTCAAAGTTATAGCAGCCGACTACTGTCTCTTCTTCCAGGTATAAGGGGCTCTTTATGTAACAACCTATATAAGACTAATCTCTTCAAAAACTGCTAATTTTTTTTTTGGAATAGCATTCCTGTCATACTCAGTTCCATTCGCTCAAATCTAATTTACAGATAGATTCTTTTTTATATATATCTTAGGTTGCTTGAGCCAGAATCTTATTTGAATAAATCAACAAAATTTTTCTATATTAAATGTCTGAAACTGACGGAATCCCTCCAGGCGCGACAGTGCATTCAATTTTCTCAACAGAGCCGGGTCCTTACATTGCAGCCAATCTTTCCACCTTCTCTTGCGCTCTGATCTTACTCACATTCATCAAGCGAGAAACCAAAAACAGCTATTGGGAAAAAATGAGTTTTTATTTGCTTCTTGGAGACTTTATTTTCTTCCTTCCTAAGGTAATAAATGGCTTACCGATTCCAAAAAGCGGGCCATTTTGTAAGGTTGCAATCATGATGGTCGAGGCCGGAGGAAATTCCGCTTTCTTCTGGGCACCTGTCTTTGCTCATGCTCTGTATATACTCGCTAAACATAAGAGCGTGGCATTAATAGAGAAGTATTGGATTCATTATTTCAGTTTTGCTGTGGTGTTGCCGATTATCTTTGGGATAGCGATTATCTTCCCTGACTACGTCCAATACGACAGCAAAGACGATAAATGCGTTCATTATACCTATGAAGGAGAAGTGGATGTGGGATATATTGTCTTTGCTCACTTTCCAACATACATGGCGATTCTTCCCTGTATATTTTATTATGTGCTAGCTGGACGGTATCTTCGCAAGCAGCTATCTGAGGAGAAACGTGCAGAGATCTTCGTGATTGGATTGTTTCCTGCTGTATTACTGGTTTGTTGGATTCCAATACTAACCTTCTACATGATCAAAGACTTCGGGGGGTCTCCACCGGATGGTTTAGAGTTAGCGTTTCAAACACTTGCGAACTCGAACGGATTTTTTGATGCTTTGGTTTATGGGGGAACTTTCAAATTCCTGAGAGCGCTGTTCGTCCAGAGTTGCTTTAAGAAGGTAGCGGTTATAGAGCCGGAGGAAATTGTTAGAGAAGCACGAGACACAAGGGACCTTCGATTACATACAACCGAATTATCGGTGATTTCAAGGACTCTCACTGAGCGAGAGATTTGATTTAGCAGTTGTCGTGTCTACTTAGTGTTAAGGTAAGGAAGTGAAGATGCTATTTCAGTGTTGAGAATGATGCCGACTAGATCTGATTTATTTGTTCATGTATAAGTATATAAATTCAGGAATGTGGTGCAGAGATCATTTAATTAATGGAAACAAGTCAAATATGATGATATCAAGGATTCTAACGTAGCTTTTTCTCTCCTACAAATGTTTCTTCCTAAGCGATTCGGTTTTTTTTTGTTAAGCAGCATTCCTCTCAATTTCAGCAGCTCCATATCTAATATTTCAATTGACAAAAAAGATTCCTTTTTTATCTCCGAGGTTCTTGATCCAAAATCTTATTCAAATAAAACAGCAGAATCTATCTATAAAAAATGTCTGAAACCGACGGTATACCTCCTGGTGCAACAGAGCATTCAGTCTCCTTAATAGAGCCGGGTCCTTACATTGCGTCTGTCCTGTCCGTCATGGCTTCCGCTGTAATCTTACTCACATTCATCAAGCGCGAGATCAAAAACAATTATTGGGAAAAAATGACTTTCTGGCTGATTCTTGGAGACTTTATTTTCTTCCTGCCTAAGGCAATACTTGGCCTTCCGATTCCAAAAAGCATTGGATTTTGTCTCATTTCAGCTCTGCTGGTCGAAGCTGGAGGCAATTCAGCCTTCTTCTGGGCACCAGTCTTTGCGCACGCTCTTTATTTACTCGCCAAACATAAGAGCGTGATAGTAATAGAGAAATGTTGGCTTTATTACTTCAGTTTTGCTGTAGTATTGCCGATCATATCTGGGATAGCAATCATCTTCGCGGACTACATCCAATACAATAGCAAAGATGACAAATGCGTTCATTATGCCTATGATGGAGAAGTGGATTGGGGATACGTTGTCTTTGCTTTTCTTCCAACAATCATAGCGGTTTTTCCATGTATATTTTTTTATATTCTAGCCGGGTGCTATCTTCGCCAGCAACTACCAGAGGAGAAACGCATTGAGATCTTCGTGATTGGGTTGTTTCCCGCAGTTTTACTGATTTGCTGGATGCCAATTCTAACGGCTTCTATAGTTGGATACTTCGACGTCTTTCCACCAGATGGTTTAATGTTAGCGTTTCAAACGCTTGCTAACCTGAACGGATTTTTTGATGCTTTGATTTATGGGGGAACTTTCAAATCCCTGAGAACGCTTTTCGTCAAGAGCTGCTTCAAGAAGGTAGCGGTTATAGAGCCGGAGGAATTTGGAAGAGACTCAAGAGACCTCCGATTACACACAACCGAATTATCGGTGATTTCAAGGACTCTAACCGAGCGGGAAATTTGATTCACAAATTGATATGTCTACTAAGTGGTGTAATAGTAAGAACGTGAATACGCTTGTTAAATGTCGAGGCTTATACCAATTAGATCTTTTCAGAAAATGTATACGAGTGAATACGCGGATAGATTTAGGAATGTGATATCCAGAAAGATTTAATTGAAAGAAACAAGCCGAATAGTATGAGATTTCTCGGAAGACATCTCCCATGATAGCTGATAATTTGATTAAGAACCTGAAGCGCAATGAAGAGCTAATAATTATTTTGGGGGTCTCTCTTTGTTGGCATTACTTATGATTAGAACTAACGTTACTACAAGAGCAGAGTGCTAAGTGAAGTTTAAAACTATTATTAATGAGAGTCCACAGAGACATTGGTATGATTTTGAAGACGAGGAGTGCACTCATTTCCAACGCTACTATCCTCGTTTCCCTCCTTTTAATTTACAAGGAAAAACAAAATTTAAATGTCTATAGCGTTAAGTACCGGAAATCGTCTTTCTCTTCCTTAGACCCTTGACATTGATGAAAAATATTAATTCCTCGTAATCCAACTCCCAGGAAACCTCCTTCAATTCGTTTTAGCAGCTGCCTTCATTGTGTTTTTTTTGGTTTTCACTTAACAATAAGCATCGAAAATATCTTTTTTCTCAATGCGGAAAATTGCACCTTGAACCTCCTTCTCTTCAAAATATCCTCGAGAGAGGCTGACTCGCTATTTGATTTAACAAAACAATAGCCAATGCTCATGATCAGAATCATCTTTCTCATTTGGTCCTGGCTTGAGTCCTTCAACTTTAGCGAAAAACAATCCTCGGGAACTCCAGCCTTCCTGTATACCCAAAAAGAACCTATCCAAGTTTCAGAACTATCTATTTGAAGACGTCATTGGAGATATCTGATGATTTTATTTGTTTTCTTTATGAAGTTTTTGGGCAACCACTTCTAAAATTGTGGAAGAACTAGTATGTAGCGACTACTATCAATAGACAGCAATTACTAGTAATATGACTATTTTCTAAAGATTCTATTTGATCCATTTCTATTTTTTTATTCCTTAGCAGCGAGAGCCTTGAGGATTTCAACGACAAGGACTGAAAATTCATCGATGGAGATTTGTCCGTCCTTATTGGTATCAAGAGCTTGCATGGCCTCAGCGACATCAGATTCAGTTGGTGGATCAATCTTGGCTTCAGCGGAGATCTTGGTCATCAAAACAGCGAGTTCCTTCTGATCGATATTGCCAGACTTGTCAGTGTCAACTTCATCGAATGCGGCTTTGCAGATCTTCTTGACTTGTTCTTGGTTCTTGAGGAGGTCGCCAATTTTTCCCATTTGAATATTGTTTTTTTTTTTCTGAGATTCTTATGAAAAATTTATTTGTTTATTATCCGAACCAACTAAAGTTCATTTATAGAGGATCTGGCTGCCGTTATACAATTAATCGAACAGAATTGAGATGAATTGCACTCTTGGTCCTCAGCCTTCTATTTGAAGAGGTACGACATGTATGCTCAGATTCGTTTAAGAAAAGAAATTTATTTTTGAGGACCTGCAGGCGTTAGTCAATGTTTAGAGTCTGTTTTCAAATGGCCAATAGGCTATTTGGCAGCAGTACTGCAGATTTTTCTTGTTGTATGCTTTAGCATGCGTCCAATGATGCTAAATCGAACCCATTAGGAATATTTCAATGGAATATGTTTGTTTAGATCAGGCAGTACTAGGATTGAAAATCCGTCTTTCGCCGATTTCATCGAAAACTATCATATCCATAATGCCAGAGGCGACTGCATGCCAAAGAAGACTTTCCAATGAGCTCTCTGAATATTTTAGGGAGAATCTCCAACAGTGAATTTTGAATGTTTTAACTTCTTCTCTTTTTCCATACTAGCCAAATAAATAAAAAAAAAAAAGAGGTAAATGGGATTATATATAGGAAAATTCTGCTTTTCTCCGTTAATAGGCTTAGAATTGGACGAATTATCGGAGCTTTTTGCTGCTAATGGAGTGTGGTATTGCTTCTGAAGGATCTCGGCTGAAAGAACAAAATCACACTTAAAAATTAATTAGTTCGAAACAGAGAACTGAATTGACTAATTTGAATTGAAGTTATATGTGAAATTTTGTTTCTCCTTGGAATAATTTGTGTTGCTTGATCTCGTGGTGAGAGACTTGCCTTTTCGGTGTGCTTAACTTTTCGGTGGTGCTTAAGTATGAAGCAATACTTGCAATGCTGGACTTCATTGCAAATATCTAGATGAGGTATGTTCACTGGGACTTTCTAGAGAGATTTTCCAGAATGGTGATTTTAAGTGAATGAATAGTTCCACTACATTAGCACTTTGCCTCTGGCCTGTTCAGTCTGTAAAAAAGTCAAACAACATGCTTTCAACAAAATTTGATACTGTGAAATTCGAGACCCGCTTAGATAAAGCATTCAGCTCGAAGTTCAAAGAGGAAAGAGAGCTCCCTCCTTCAAATTAACAGCTCTGATTTTCCTGGACGAACAAATACCTGTCGTGCATGACTTAATTGTTGGAAAAGCGTGTTAGATGCATGCTGATAGCCTTTCCTTCGTTCACCATTCTCCATGCAAGAACCTTTTGTAAAGACAGCCCTAACAAACTAACAGACATTGATAAGTGCGTAAATTTGCTTTGTGATCTATCTCTGCAGGTTTATATCTTTAGTATTAAAACCAAATCTGCACGAAATGCAGAGGATTAGTCTAAAGTTGGTGACAACATTGCACCAAGAGTATCTTTATCGAAATCAATTGGTGTCATTAGAATAAGTTGACAATGTGTCATAATCCGAAAATTGCGCAGATAACAATTTTTTCCAACAGAATAGGCTTTACTCCAAGAGAATATCTCTATGAAAGGCGAGGCTTAGAGGGAAACGACGTAGTTCGGCATGCAGACTATTTTGCAATATTCCATTTAACTTCTAACACTAATAAAATGGGAAACTGCGCCATATTAGCTCCTCGATCGTAATTCATCATCGTTGCACTAGGCTATGAATGTAATATCAGTCGACTTATCCCAGCCTCCTCGCTATAGTATCAACAATAATCAAAATTGTTCAACGAAAAATGACTGAAAATGACTCTTGCCCAGGACAGCAGTGCTTGGCTTCCAATTTCTGAGAGCTCCTAGGTACATTTTCCTTTTCAAATAATATGCCTTCCTATTCAATTATTGCTTTTTATAGCAGCAAAAACGGACTATGTTCTTTCGAAAAAAAATTTTAAAGACTGATAATAAAAACTTTTTATTATCCATTTAAATCAAAAATCAAATCGTCAGGTTTGCCAGCTTATCAGGGCTCTAAATCTAGCGGAACGCTAATGTAATTTCAAAATTATATCAATTAAAGCTCATTTTTGAATGCAATTCAAAAATTGTAATTTAGAATCATCATCCACTCATCAGATAATATCTAAAATGAGCGAACCTGCTGATAAAAACAAATCCAACACCCCTCCACGAAAGTCTTCTTTAGAACCCTTAAATAAAGACGATGAGCTCTCTCAGAACCTGAGCTCAGAAAAAGCGCCGAAGAAAGGCAAATGGAGCGTTCATGAAGATGAACTCCTAAGAAAGGCTGTTGAAACTTATGGTGCTACCTCTTGGAAGCTGGTCGCTCGCCAAGTACCAGAGAGAAACTCGACTCAGTGCTTCCATCGGTGGAATAAAGTGCTCCGACCTGGCCTCGCAAAGGGAACGTGGACTGCTGAAGAGAAACAAATCTTGCTGGAATGGGTGGCCAAGAATGGCTCTAAGCGATGGTCTAAGTGTGCGGAGAATATTCCGGGCAGAACTGGCAAACAGTGCCGGGAGCATTGGTTTAATCATCTGAAAAAAGGGACAAAGGTTAGAAAGTGGACCTCAGAAGAGGATGAGACACTGAGGAAATTATTTGAACAGTTTGGAACTCAATGGACAAAGATGAAACCTTTTCTGCCAGGAAGGACGGAAAATTCTATAAAAAATAGGTTTTACACAACTTTTCGAGGTCATTTGACCCAAGATGAGGCTAACTCGAAACTCCACTTACTGATGCTGGAATCAGGTCAACTGCCACTTGAAAATAAAATGAATGAGATTCAAATGCTCAAAGAACGGTCGAGTAACACACTCCATGAAGAAGAAGATCTGCAAAATTTACAAAGGAAGAGGGTTAAGAAGGATGAAGAGAGCAATATTTCGAATCAAAACGACCAAGAGTCTGTTGCTAGTTTTGATTATCCTGGCGAGAAACTCGATGCTTTGGTTGATTTAACAAAATGGATGAACACTCTTGATGAGATAAAGAATGACATTGTAGTTTTTGCGAGAAAAACAATATTTTCTGCAAACTCCCGACCATTGGAGGTTCCTTCAATCCACTCTGAATCTCGCAATAAAGAGAATTCGGACAAATCTCAAATTTTCCTACGCCCTTCGAGTGTTTTACACCAGAGCCTTGACACTGGAGCTAGTTATAATAGAAGATTTAATTTCAAAGGTGACTTATTACATCAGAAAAACGACGAGGTTTGGAGTAATCATATCACCAATACTCGAGTTTCGGTTCCAATAGGGACACAAACTCAGCATCAGCTGAGTTATTTTCAAGTTCCTACCAACCTTCATCACAATAGAGATCTTGCGTAAAATCTTTTGAAGTAAAAGAATATGGCCCAGAATGATTAAAATCGTTGATTTATTGAACCTAGATTGATGATAGATTGTAATGTCATGAACAGCATAGTGGATAAAAGTGAAAAATTTCTCAGATAACATTTTCCCTATGTAGTAGATGTACTTTTCGGATCCCATTGATGAGGTTTCTGATAATCCTTAACTCTCAAAGTATCTTTATAGGCAGGTCTATGGAAAGTGTTCACATTAAAATTAACCTTGTTATTCATTTGTTCGTCTCTCACATTTTGAATCCAATAAATGACGAGTATTAATTCGTCTTATGTGCTGTTCAATGAATTCTCAAACACCGAGCCAGCTGGCCTTCTTTAACTCAGAATATAGACTAATTTAAGAGCTGTTATGATATTGGTCTCGTTCTAGATCGCTTGCTTTCAAAAATACGGATGAATTGAGAGTCATTCATTTTCATACATAGCTTAGTGAGATTTTCGAAACAATAATTCTCATTCTGGCTAATAAAGAACTTTCTCCGTTTTTTTTTTTAAAAAAAAATTCTTAACAAAAAAAACTATTCCTTCTCATTTTATTAAGAGCACCAAAGAGAGAGAAGATCCAGTATATAGTCGTCTTGTAATTAATAGAAGTTATGAGAAAGGCTTTAAAGCCACATATCATGAATAATAACATTCTATCACAGACATATTTCTCTGGAGCACCATTCAATACACCATTTAAACCAATCTCATAAATGTTTCAATATTATTACTCTCACTCCATGAACAGGCCCCTATCTTCGAAACTATTCACTTGGCTTCAGGAAGCTACAAGTATCTGGAATGTAAAATCAAATATATTTTGCTCTTGTAATTGTTTAAGTGAATTATCGTAATATTTCGAATTTGTTACATAGGATATCTCCTTTACACTCATTATTTTATTCATAACTCTCAGCCAAGGACCTTAGCCTACCCTGTGGATTTAGCACCATGAAATTATACGAATTGTCATTCCCATTGCCTCTAACCATCGCAGTGAGCACTCTCCTCGTTCTTTAATTTGCTATATGACGGATAGGAATATGTGACCGCTCACCGTTATGCGAGTTACCTGCTTGATTTTGAAATTTTGAACAAAGAAGATGAAGAATCCATCGATTTTATTGCTGCCAAAGAGGTAAATGACCCTTTCGACCTCAACTTTACCCATTTTTTCAAAAAACCCAATAGTATGACAAGTTCTCCTTCGAAACCCAGAAAAAATACCGCCTGAACAGCAGTCTGCCTCACTACCTTCAACCTTATCTGCAGAATAAGCTCGTCGGTTTATTCGAAACAAAAATTTTCAGTCGTCTTAAATGGGCCGTAGAATATAAGGTAAACAATTACCATCAAATTTGAAAGCTGAGAGCATTTTGCTGATAAAGCTGGACGGTCTTCCAGGTGTAACCATAGAAATCCAGTCCATCCTCGATGAGCACAAACAAAAGCAGGAGAATCCGTTTGATTTAAGCGATAAGCTTTACGCGACTGTTGAACAAGAGGAGGTTGATGTTCTCAACCCTGACACAAGCAGCCGCGATTTCAAACAGATGAGTCCAAAAGATCTGACTGAGTCACGAAAAAGCCTTGGTATTATGGGCAGTGAATGGAGAGACTCGAGCGCGAGTGTAATTTACTCAAGGAAATTGATCGTGGTTGAGTCGAAGGATAATAACTTGCCTGGAGTACCATCATTGCAGTTGATCAGCTTATTCCTCTTTTCATAGATTGAAAAGCTCATTACTTCGATCGCACGAGAATATTTGATTTACTATCATACCTTGGTACTGTGCTGCATGCCACTGAAGGACTTATTTTGCCAATAGATGCTGAAGACGTACAGTAAATGGAACCAAATTACCACAGATGTTATTAGCAGACTGGAGAATGATATGAAAAAAATATATAATGAGGTAAGAGACCTGAAAGTAGTCCAATTTTCTGATTTTCCCAACAAAGCCAAGAGTTGCAGAGTCTAGGTCATACACTTGCCTTCAGCTCTCGGAGGTGCTACAGGAAAGCACGATTAGATCGTAAAAAAGCAGCTTTAATACTCGATGAGTATAATAATATTATTTGTAAGACTGTTGGGACAAATTGGCTCTCAGACCGACGGGATCCTCGTAAACCGAAGAGATGCGCCGAAAAAGTTCCAACCAGCAAGCGAGACAAAGCATGTGAGATTAGTGATGGTATAAAACAAATTGCTTTGAAGGGGTGGTTTATCTTGTGTTACAAAGCCTGGAAAGAAAGTTGGGCAGCTGCTGAAAAGAGCCGAAGGTCCTTTCGACTTTGGTTGGAACCAGAGAAAAATCGTTTTGGATGGCAACACGCTGCTGTTTTATGATAACCCTTCAGATACGGTTCCGAAGAAAGTTATCAAAATAAACAAAGCCATTGTTTCAGAACTTAAAGAAATCGACGTAACAATCCCAACGCCTCGTTTAACTCTAATCTGATCAATATAGGGCCATCAAAACGCATTTACAGTTGAAGTAGCAGCCACCGGTAAAGTGTTTTATTTCGCCGGAGAGACCAAAGAGGTTGCAGATAGCTGGCGAGACGCGTTTACTGCGCTTGCTCATCAAGGAGGGGTAAAGAGTTCTATTGATATGGAAATTAAATACACATAACAAAGACTTCCACGCCTATGAGTATAACTCAAAACGGTCGCAAAGGGTCCAGTGAGCTTCCAAGAACTCCTTTTGGAAAATCCCAAAAGCACGACCAGAGCAAAGAGATCGAAATTTCTTACAAGAAGGAAGAAATGAAAGGCGAAGAGGAAGAGGAGCAGCGTGAGGAGTTCCAGGATCTGCGAGATCAGATAGAAAATGATGGATTTAGAAATAAGTTCAGAGGAAGATCGAAGTCTCTCATTGAAAAGAATTTAGCACTGCAGAGAAGCAATATGGCCGAGCAGTACCATCTGTCTGAAATCCCACCTGTAACGAATTATTCTAAATAAATGGCTTAATAATTGAACTAAAAGGAACTGAGTTATCTCAAGGACGAAATCGCTCAGGTGAACGAAGTTGATGAGGACACGGAATGGTGGCGGTTTTTAGCGTTTAAGAATGGAATTAGACTATTCGAGACCACTCGAGAAAAGCGCTCTCATAAGAAAGTTACACTAGGAAGTAAGCGCTCGTCCATTGAAATTCTCCTCAAACATAGTCTGCTAGGTTTTAAAATGATCTTCCTCGCGATTGCCGTTTCAGTGATGCTAAACTTTTTCATATGGAACAAAAGTATCCTCGTATTAGTCGGAGGAATGATTGCGGTCGGCGTCGTGCTCTCTGTGGTTCTTAAGCTTTTCTCGAGGAAGCAGCACCGCTTTACTTTTCTTGTAATTCAATTCATTATTCCTCAAATTCTAAAATGAAAAAAGGCTAAAATGACGCTGGACGACGGAGCGCCAGAAACCTTTGCTCGGTTAAAAAAATTCAAGTTCAGACAGAACTGGGACATTTCGATACAGAGCATCTCCAAAGCTGGAAAGATCTCTAAAGCTGAAGTAAATCAAGGACTTCTCTGATTGCTCACTTATCCTTTCTTCATCATTATCAGAAAGAGTACCAGATTCAGTTCAACATCCCAAAGATCAATAAGAAATTTTCAAAGAACCAAAATCAAGTTGTCTGCTCCACCAAGGTTATTAACTTCTAAAAAGCGATATCTAATATACTGTTAATTAATAGAGATTCAACTTCTTGCTTGACGACGATATATTCTACATCGTCGAGAGATCGACTCTCCCAGTAGAGGCTGACTCTAAGCACGATCGTCGCCTCATTATCACCGACGTAATCTCAATACGAAAACACGGCGAGTCCTCACATAAATGCTCTCTCTCGCTGTTTTCGGTGGTAGATACGAATCTACTCGCCTCCAAGGACTTTGTAACAAATCATCCCTTGGCCATTGTCATAATACTGAAATCAATAGAGGGAATTCAAACGCAACAAAATCAAAAGCTTGGCGCTTGCGAAGCGGTTCCTGGCGGAACAGAGGTTCCAAGAGGAAAACCAGTCAGAAGAATCTGACAGCGAGGTATGAAGAGCCTCTAAACATTTGGAAATATCATTGTTTTGCAAATAGTCTGAAATGCAGGAAGAGCCTCAACTCCTTTCAGCAAAAGGAAAGCAGAGATATGAAAATAATACCATCAAGAGTCATATCAAAGGTTATTCAGTCGCTGAACCAGACGGAAACGATGCTCCTCAGTATACTAAGCAAGTATCATCAATTAAAGGCACCAGATACTCCGAGCGAGGTTTGAATCCGGAACTGAAGTCGAATTTCGAAGAGCAGATCAAACTCGTTGACGCTTTGATCGAAGGAAAAGTGACCGATGTCCCTGTAAAGAAATTCGAAGAGAGAAAGCCCGGCTATAGACTAGTTAAAACAGGAGGAATTGAATGCTGTAATCCTGAGGAGATAAAGAGCCAGGAAGGAATCATTTTGGATTTGATGAAGAGAGCAGGAAAACTGCTTGCAGAAGGAAAAAATGTTGTTGGAGTGTCGCTGCCTGTGAAAATCTTCGAACCGCGCTCGTTGATTGAACGTATCTCGGACTGGTGGGCGTTTGGACCGATTTATCTGAGAAGAGCTGTGAGAATAAAGGTGATTAGTCAAACTTTCCAAGGGATCTAACACAATATTATTAGGATCCAGTTGAGCGAATGAAAAATGTTATGGCTTTCGCTATCAGCGGTCTTTACATGGGTTGCAAGCAAATGAAGCCATTCAATCCGATTCTTGGAGAAACTTATCAAGTAAAATAGCCTGACCGCTTTCCTAGAGCTCAAACGATAAATCTCGTAGGGATTTTGGCCTGATGGGACAGAACTCTATTGCGAGCACACCAGTCATCATCCTCCAATCACGAACTTCATAGTACCACTAACAATTCTTCTTTTATCTGACATTAGCAATGCAAACACGTTAGGTGACCGATCCGAATAAGGCGTTTACGTTTTCTGGTTACTACGAGTATCGAGGAAAGGTTCTCAAGTTAGGTAACGCCGTCGCAGTGCACGGATATGGACCGAATAGGATCAAATTCGCGGATGGCTGCGAGATTGAGTTCAATCTTCCTCCTGTGAGGTTGAGCGGGTTCCTCTGGGGAGCAAGGCTGATCGAGTGGGTTGATAATCTCAATTTTGTGGACAAAACGAATGGAATTTCAGGAGTTATCAAGTTCTACAAAAACGAGAGCATGTTTGGAAAAGACGAGCATCCTTCCGACTATCTTGAGTGAGTCAAACCGTTTGATATGTTATCATAGCGATTTGTGTAGAGGAACTATCCATGACACCGCAGACCCGAAGAAAGTTCACAGCAAAATAAAAGGCTATTGGACTAGCTATTTGGAGTTCGACGGCCGGAGATATTGGGACCTCGAGAAGATTGATCCAGTGACTGTGATCCACACGGCGGACCCGATGCCTTCAGATTGTAGATTTAGAGAAGATTTGATCTGGCTCGCGAAGAAGGATCAATCGAAGTCTCAAGAGTAAAACTTGTCGATCCTTTGAGAATGGTTTTAACATTGTTGCATATAGGCACAAGATCAGACTTGAGGAAATTCAACGAAGAGATAGAAGACTAAGAAATGAGCACAATCCTAAGAAACATTAATTTTTAAATCGTTTTCTACATAGAAAGAGAATCTTTATCAGTCATTCTATTTTTGAGAAAACTCTTCCTTCCATTATAATTGTTCAGTAACGTTAAAAATCTCATCACCACAGAGCATCTAAAACCCAATTGGCTCGGATTGTTCATTGTTTTTATTCTCAGATATCAAGGGTGTATTGAATTTTATTCATGAATGGAGAAACTAATTTAGAGAAACTTTTCTTAAGATTAATATGTTCAAATTATATGAAATGTTATAAAGAAACACGCTTTGTTACTCATTTTTTAATCATTTGACTCCATTTCTGTCTATTCTTGTTGAAAGCTTCGTTTAAGGTATTGAATTGCTTCGCGGAGTTCTTTCCGATGCCTTTTTGAATCATTTTAACGGGAATATTCCCTTTGAGATCCATGATCGACATCACTTTGCTATAGCACCGCTTTGGATCCTCTGTATCTTGCTCATAGCAAAATATGGCATGATTCTCAGCTCTTTCCACTCCCTTGTGATGCGGGAACTCGCTGAGTTCAACAGAATGCTGCATAACCACCCAACGTCTGCGTGAGGTCTTCGGGAACCCAAGTCTCTCGATTTCTTCAGCATGGTTGTCACTGTTCAGGTAATACCTGCTTACGACCAACTCTCTATTACTGAATGGAAAAGGCAGTTTAAGTTCGAGATTGAGAACATCTTCCTTCTCTGAGTAAATTTGGCATTTCTTTATTATAGATCTGTCCCACTCTTTTCTAATCTCGGGATTGATGTTCATTTGAGCCAAGATATCAATGTCGCCGTCGGGGAAAACACCATGGTTACTTACGGCAACCTTGCTGTCGTTTTCTTTAAATTTTCCGTAGATAGTCACATTTTTCTCTATTGTTGTTGAGATGAAGCTAAAGTAAGAATAGAAAAAGAGTCAGATACGTTGTTCGACCAGTTTCCAGGTGGAAAGATCATCTTGGATCAGATGTTTTACGCGATTTACATCAAAGAGGACAGGAGCCTTAGAAGGAAGAGGTTTCAATTGAAGAGCATACATATCGGTCGGGTTCGAGCCGATTTTCGAGTCAGTAGTGGCCGGATCTTTCTTTCCTAGGTTGATCTCTGAGGGTTTTTTGGAGTAGACATTTGTCTCTTGAGGAGTATCACCATCATCGCCCATTTGAACATCTAGCTTTTTGAAATTCTTATAGCAAGAGGAGATTCTGTTAGGTATTTCTTGGGTATGAACGATTTCATCGATGAAATTGACTGTTAATGGATATTGGTTAGCTCTTGAAGTTGAAATGGGTTATTAATACTTGCTGACTCTTTTTTCTCTAATGGAGCGGCGAATATGATGATATTTCGTGAAAGATCAGCATGCCAATCGGTAATATTGAGGCCTGTTCCAGCTCTGAGGACGAGACGGTTCATAAATTCGTTAATGAAATGTTGAAATTGAAGCAAGGTGGAGAGGCAAAGTTCGAAAATAGAGACATTTAGGTCGTTGGCTCGGCGTTTGCCTTGATAAACAATACCATTACTGAGAGTTTCCTCTTGAGAGGTAGAGTGATAGTTGTTGAGGATGAATTGGTGCATCGGAGCGATATGAATGAAGTTGAAAGATATATTATTTTATTTCTGCGATTATACTGCTTCAATTTATAAATAGTGCACTCATGAAAAAAATTATTTCAAGAATCACACCTTAAATGAAGCACCAATTTTGCTTTAGAGCCAAGAGTAATTATTGATGAATCAGCGAGTTGAGGCCATTTTGAGATCTGGAGATGATTTTCCCGTTACAAGTGTTTGCAAAAAATGTTTTTCGAACCTCTTCTAAACTTTGTCGGGTTCTCGAGAGGCTAATTTAAAACCAGCGCGAACGAGCGAACAGTCTTTTAGAAACTCAGCTGTAAAACCCAAAAAAAGAGTATTCAACAGCCCTCAGGAGGAGCTTAACGAAGAGCCCCTTAAAGCACTTTACATCAAAAAGTTAATTTCGAAATGATGACGAACCTATTGAGGTTTGCCTGGCGTTAGCCATATACTTTTTCTCGAAATATTTGGCATAGCGCTGCACAAAGAGCGGCTGAACAAAATCATTAATTCGACTACGCATGGGAAATAGAAATTTCAGTTTCGTCGGAACATAACAATACTTTCGAATAACCATTGTAATTGAATCAGAATCCTTCATAATTCATATTACTGTCTTATATTATGGTTGATCGACACCAACAACATCAGAGATAATCTTTTCAATATCGTTCATACTTTGGAGAGTGATTGCAATTCAAAAAATCGAACAATGATATATCGTTGAAAAGTATGATGATATTTAGCGAGATTATTATCAGCTACCCGGTTATTCAGATCTTGTTCACCCAATAAGGCTTATCACAACGTATCTTTTGAAGATAAATTGTACGTGGACAAAAATTAATGGTTCGGCAAAGATAAACTTACCTCCCAATTTAGTCCTCAAGCATTTCATATACCCGTTTAAAATTGAAAAGTGAGGCTGCGATCCAATATGCAGTTGGGAAGATTGGAATAAAAAGTACTTTCGTCAAGAACGTTCTGGAAACTTATACTATTAAATTATCAATTTTGTACTCATTTAGCTCCATTTTTGTCTGAATTTTATTCTTATTTAGCTTCATCTGTCTTCGATTGCTTCATATTTTGCATCTAAACAGCTTGATAAGAAAACTGGGATTAAAAAAATATCAGTCTTAAACTCTGAAATGAATTAGCTCGTTAAACCTGTGTGACTCTGGCTAAGATTGTAATCGTATTGCTTGCTTGAGAACACTTATTAAGTTCAGAGTGAATTCCACCTTTAACTTAATTAAAAGAGCAATGAGAAAATTAGTTAATCTCTTGTTGTGATTGACTTTCTTTCATAACAAAAGCAAAAAGAAAAGATGTCGCTAAAGTTAAAGATATTGTTCTTACAAAATTACAAAATAATCAAGTTATCTTTCGAAGCTAAACATCAAACATCAATAAAATAGCAATAGGTGCTGAGTGTCCATCGAATTTACAATTGAACAGGATAAATTTATTTGCTCAAAGATAAAGGCAAATACCTCATATCCATATCCTTCCGCGATTTTCTCCGAGGATTCATATCTTCAAAAGAATATTTCATGGAAGGAAAGGAAACCTCACGACTCGTTCCGGCGTTTGTTCTCTCCAACCTTATCACCTACAATGTCGTAACTTACGTTAAAGCCGAGATTCAATCAATGGAACCAACGATCTATGAAACAAATCTCTTGTTAGTAGATAGATTTTTACAACAAGTACTTCTGAAGGATCAAAAAAGGAGGCGTGAACAATCTTTAAGAAGAAAAAAATAAAATAAATCAACATATGTATGTGTATAATCGGTTTAAAGGAAGAGAATAATGAAGTGAAACAAGAAAAACAACATGCTTTCTTAAGAATTTCGCGGTTCTCAAATCCACGTTTAGGTGGAAGATAATAAAGACAGGCTTTTCGAATTTTGTCATCAGGCTCTATGACAGGAAAGGCCTTATTTTGTCCCTATCCTTTCAAATTTATTTGATTTATATTACTTTGCTTTGATGCAGAAAAGTGCTTGGTGCTGTTTAGCATCATTCTACTTGCTTGGAATGTAAAATTATGAAAGGAACCTCCATCTGCATCTTGTCTCTCTCTCTGAAAGAATTTTTACGTATGCCTTCAAAATTCAACGATCGTGAACAAATTTCTTTCGCTTTTCCAATAAATTAAATTCTCCTAATTGCGGTATCTTGCTCGAAATTTTCTTATTAATTTGATTTTCCACGTGCAATAAATTCTTCAGTGAAATATCGCTTTTAATAATTAATTTTTTAATTTGTGCCTCAGGATTAAACCCATGCCCTCTGGAAGGTAAATCTTCTGACAAAGAACACAAAAGACTCTAGGCGCTCCTTTACTTTCCTTTACGATTGGAAGCTTCCTCGTAAGTACCAAAATCAGAGATTTAGCGCGCCGAAAAGCCTTCCTTCCACATCGCATGTTTGATAAAAGACCTAATCAGCTCTAAAGAACGCAACAAAAAGGATTATCAGTGAAATCAATTGTATAACAAGACA